>Ga0209536_100002241_pt1 | contig 31455 bp, 30 predicted proteins | sample DeeMarSeWOR28_12_FD_187461 | JGI IMG/M metagenome (GOLD analysis project Ga0209536, IMG submission 187461) | Marine sediment microbial communities from White Oak River estuary, North Carolina - WOR-2-8_12 (SPAdes) (version 2) | ecosystem: Environmental > Aquatic > Marine > Intertidal zone >... | reverse complement strand
AACATCTTGGCCAGATCCCGCACCGCGTCCACTGAGAGGCCGGTTTCCGCTGCCACGAAATCAGGCCTGAATGACCGGCTGTAGGCTGAGAAATCCTCAAAGCCCAGTGTGTGGTTGGTCACAAATTCGTGGTCATAGCGGTTAGAGTGAATCAGGTGCCGAGCGATTCCCCAGGCGAGGGCTGCATCGGTTCCCGGTCGAATCTTGAAAAAGCGGTGCGCTATCCTGGCGGCAGCCGTCCGCCGAGGATCGATAACCACCAAACGGGCGCCCTTTTTCAAGGCACGGTCGATAGCCCACATATAGGGTGGGTGGGTATGGCCCGGGTTGGATCCCCACAGGACAATGAGATGGGCATTGGCGAAATCCGGACAGGCGTTATAATACCCCTGGGTCAGGCGGTATGCCAGGTAGCGGGATAGCCAGCACACAGATTCGGCCGAGAAATAATTGGGCGACCCGAAGGCGTGGATAAAGCGGCGGGCGTAATTTTCCTGCTGCTGGAAACCGATGGCCTCTCCGGTCCACACGCCGATTGAACGGGCTCCGTGTTTTTTTTTGATGCCCTCAAGCGCTCCGACAATTTCTTCCATGGCCTTTTCGTAGGGAATCGGCGCGAACGAACCATCAGCGAGCCTTTTCAGCGGCGTCACAAGCCGATCGGGATGGAGCAGCAAATCGACAGCGGCCGGGGCCTTGGGGCACAACCGGCCGCGGCTTTCCACATGATTGGGTATCCCCCTGATCTTATGGATGCGACCGTTTTGAATGTGGCAATTAATGCCGCAACGCATGTCGCATAGGCGGCACAGGGTGGACACGATTCCATTCTCGATAACGGTGCGTACGGCCATCGATATATTCCCCCCGGTGCTTGCTGCGCTTTTCTAATTGGCGCTTATCCGCGGTAGCCACCTGTGTGGAAAAAGGCTCGCTTCCGATTCGGCGACACAATTTTGGCAAGTTCTAATTGTCAAACGTAACCCCCGCCAGGTCTTTTTCGGCCTGGGCGTAGATAGCGTCGATGCGCCTTTGTTTTTCATCGATCAACCGTCTTACCGGATGCGTGCGCAGCAGCTCCCGGGCTTTTCGCGTGGCCTGCCCGCCGATATCGGGACTGCCCGCTGCGAGCCAGCCATCGGGATGGTTCCGGTCAGACAATTGCGGCAGCCAGTGCTCCTGCCTGAAACGGCGAACAGTTTCTTTCTGGTCAAGAAAATGGCCGCCGGGGCCCACATGGGCAATGACCTCTAAACCAATCTGCTCGGGGCCGATCTCGAATCCGCGGACCATGCGCTTGACCCAGCTGATGAGTTCCGCCCCTAACACGATTGCGGCCGGAGACCCGATGAGCCCCTGGCCGAGATAGCCCACGTCATGCACCAGGTTGCAGCCGTCTAAGGTGGCCATCAGCAGGGAAAAAGCCGCTTCGTAGCCGGCCTGTGCATCCAGGCTTTTGGCATCGCTGCATCCGGCCTCGCCCCATACGGGCAGTTCATAAAAGTGGTACAGGTCGCAACAAGCCGAATGGGTCAGGCGCTCGTCCGGACTGCCGTATACGGCGGTGGCGCGGTGCATGTCCATCGGGGTGACGCTGAATCCGGAAATCATGGGCGCCCCCTCGCATCGGAGCTGGTGGATCACCAGGCCGCTCAAGGCTTCTGCATTGGCAGTGGCGATGGCGCCTGCCAGGGTGACCGGGCCGGTGGCGCCCGACATGAGTGCCGGCACGTAATTCAGGGGAATGCCGTTATCGGCGCAGCAAAGCAGCTTATCAACGGCCCCTGCCGAATGGACCAGCGGACTAACCGGTTCGGCATAGTGGATCAGAAATGGGTATTCACGCAGCCGGTCCTGCCCGCCGGCCGCTGCGGCCGCCATGGCGATGATGTATTCCAAATCCGGACGTGCGGCTGCGGTGAAATAAACGGGTTTGGGCGAGTGGGTGACCATTGCTCTGAACTCGGCGATAAACGCCAGGTTGCCGGGCACATCCTGGGGGAAAGCATGGGAGGCGATAAAATCGATTTCCTCCAGGGCATCGCCCAGCACGGCGGCATTGATCACATCCTGCAGGCACGAAGGCCGTAATTGGCAGGTTCCCATGTCGCACGTATGGAGCAAGTCGGTTCCCAGCCCGTAGTGTACCCGACGTCCTTCAAGACGCATGGCCTCACGGCCTTCGCGGTCAAAAATCGTCACCGACGAGGGAGCGCTGCGGATTGCTGTCTCCACCAGTGCAGCCGGTATCCGAACCCGATGGTCGGAATCGATCCGGCAGCCTGCCTCGGCCAGCATCCTGCGGGCGTCATCATGGAGTACCCGAACACCCACCGTATCGAGAATGTCCAGCGATGCCTGATGCAGCGCCTGGATCTGCTTTTCGGTCAACAGGCGATACCGGGGCCGGCAAAGGGTTTCGGGGCTATCATTCATTTTTTCCTCTCAAGGGGCCCTAAGTCCTCGATCGGCAAGTTTTGCGGCTGCACCGACCGATGAACCGTTCCCTTTTTGATTGACAAACGCAATAATATATATAAGTATATATATCAATTGTCAATAATATAATATACATAATACGCTGACAGGAGAATTTCATGGGTACGATACTGGAAGAGATCATCAGTGCTACCGTCGATGGAGACGAGGAAAAATCCGTTGCCCTGGCCCGCCAGGCCATGGCCGACGGTATGGAGCCGTTTGAGGTTATCCAAAACGGCTATGCCCGCGGGATGAAAATTGTCGGGGAGAAATTCGCCACTCTGGAGTATTTTCTGCCCGAAGTAATGCTGTCCGCCGATGCCATGACCGCTGCCATCGAAGTCCTCAAACCCTATTTTAAAGATCGTGGAAAGCAAGACTCCCGGGGAACCATCGTCATTGCCACAATCCAGGGGGATATGCACGATCTGGGAAAAAACATTGTCAAGATTATGCTTGAAGCCGACGGGTTCGTCGTGCATGACCTGGGCGCGAACGTGCCGGTGCGGGATCTGATCGACAAAGCCGAAGCGGTTCAAGCGGACATCATCGCCGCTTCGGCTATCCTGACCACCACGATGGCCCACATGCCGGACATCAGCTCCATCCTGGACGAACTGGGCATGCGCGACCGCTACATGATCATGCTGGGCGGTGCGCCGGTGATTCCCCAATGGGCCCGGGAGGTTGGGGCGGACGGCTACGGGGAAGACGCCTCAGAGGCCGTAGCCGTCGCGCGTCGATTGATGCACAAAAAACGAGGAGGTGAATAATTATGCTGGGATTCTGGGAGGTCATGGATCGTTGTGACAGGGGACCGCTTCAAAAGGAAAAACAGTATGACATGCAGATTGCCCGGACAGCACGGGAACAGGCCGTGGCTTTTGACATTCGTTTCGATCCTGAGTCAGTAATCCCCGATGATGATGATCTGGCCGATCGCCTTTACCGCGCCGCCGTGGCCTTTTTCGTGGAAAACGGGGTCTACTGCCGGGACACGGGCCGTTTGGTGCGCTTTTCCCGCCGGGAGGTGGAGGAAGCGGTGAAAAATGCGCCACGCAGCATCACCTATGGCCAAGGAAAGGACACGGCGGTGATGACTTCCCGGAAGGTAGAGGACGCCAAACCACCCTTCATCACCATGACGCCGGTGGGCACTCCCGTGGCCGAAGAGCGGTTTGTGGCCATGATGCAAAGCTTTGTCCAGGAACCCCTGGCTCAGACCTTTTCCAGTGCTTTCAGTCAAACTGTCAACGGCCGTGCTATCAAGGCCGGATCACCCCAGGAGACGGAGGCGGCCATCTGGAATGTTATCAAACTGCGGGAAGCGGCCCGCCGCGCGGGGCGACCGTACATCGGCATCCACAACCTGGTTACCAACGCCGAGGCCACGGATGCCACCCTGGCGGCCATGCAGCCGGCATTTGGCGTGCTGCCCAACGATGGTTTGGGCATCGCCGCCATTTCTGAGCTGAAAGTGGATTACGAGCGGTTGAAAAAAGTGGTGTTCTGCCGCCACAGCGGCCATCATACCTACGGCCTTTACGGCCCTTTGCTGGGAGGATTTGCCGGAGGGGTCGAAACCACAGCCATCATTCATGTGGCCCATCATTTTTTAGGCCTGCTGATGTATGACGCCCAGTGGCACTGCGGATTTCCCCTGCACTTGCACTATGGATGCAACAGTTCGCGGGACCTGTTGTGGCTTATCGCCGTAACCTCCCAGGCCCTAAGCCGCAATACCCATTCGCCGATTTCCGTGAGCCCATTTTCGGCCGCCGGCCCCTGCACCGATATGGTGGTGCACGAAATGTGCGCTATCTCCATTGCTGCAAGTGTTTCGGGGGCCAACCTGTTGGCTTGTGCACCGGCCCGGAATCGGCATCCGGAACGGGGTACCGGCATGGAAGCGCGTATCTGCGCCGAAGCCGGCCATTTGGTCGCTCGCCAGAGACTGACCCGCACAGAGGCCAACCGCGTTGTGAAATCGGTTTTGGGTCTATATGAAGACAAATTGGATGATGCGCCCCTGGGCTTGGGCCTGAGCGAGTGCTACGATCTTGACCGCCTGCAGCCCACCCGCGAATATGTGGAGCTGTACGAGCGCATCAAGGAACAGATGGGAAACCTGGGAATGGATTATTCTTTGCTGTAAGGCGCTTCGCCCGAGCCTGAACCTGGTGCGTCGGCCCGGTGGTTTCCTTATGAGTTCGGTACATAAAAAACGTTGTTTTGCCAGCAGCCTAACGGAATGAGCCGAGGCAGAAGGTCAGTGTCATACTGCCACCTGTTTTATGCCCGATGAGGCTCAGCGGTAATTATGAAACCCGTCCAGATAACATCGAGACTTGCCCTAGTGGCGGCTCCGCGCCATATACGTCTCCAGCCGCGCTACAAGCAGCGAACAGGGCAGGGTAAGCGCCAAATACAAAATCGTAATTGTTATCCATATTTCCATTGTCAGCAATGTACTGGTCATCAATTCGGTGCCTTGAAATGTCAGTTCCTGGATCGAGATAACCGAAACGATGGAAGAATCCTTGATCAGTGAAATAAACTGTCCGGCCAGTGGCGGCAGTATTCTCTGAAAAGCCTGTGGTAGAACAACATGCCGCATTTGCTGCCAGCGGGACAGCCCCAGCGCATATGACGCTTCCCACTGCCCCCGGCTTATGGATTGAATTCCGGAACGAACGATTTCGGTAATATAGGCACCTTCGAAAATGGCGAGAGTCAGCAGGGCGGAAAAAAAAGCAGTGATAAACTGGGGGGTCGCAAAACAAAAACTAGTGATGTTCCGCACCCAGGGCGCACTCTCCTCCAAAAAGCTGTCCAGACCCGCGGCGGGCATCACCTGATCGCCAATGAAAAAGTAAACGATATAGATAATGACAAGCGGCGGCAAGTTGCGCATGAATTCCACGTAGGTGCCGCTGGTCAACCTGAAAAAGATGATTTTGCTCGAGCGGGCAATTCCCATCACCGTCCCAAACAAAGTGGCCAATAAGATGCCCCAGAAACTGAGACGCAGGGTGTTGTAAAGCCCCCACATAATTATGTTGGAGGTCCATTGGTCATTAACCGTATCGTAGCGAAACAGAAACTGAGGAATTTTGTGCCAGGCCCACTTGTAATTGAGCCCCACATTGATGCGGTAGATGAAAAAAGCGACCAGGATACCCAGCAGGGCGAAAATAATCAGGTCAACCGGTTTGTAAGCTACTTTACGTTTATACATCTCAATCCATTGAAAAATCGGGGCCGGCAAACTAGGTTTGCCGGCCGGGTCAACGCACAAACGCGATGGGACTATTCAATCAGTGATTGCCAATCCATACTCTTCCACCAGTAGCTCACTTTTTCCTGGAAAAATCCCTTGTTGCGGGTCACAATAATCCAGTTGTTCAAATAAGCGATGGTATCGGGATCGCCTTTGGGTACACCGATGGAAATCGGCTCATTGGCCATCGACTCATCAATAAAAAACAGGGTATCGGCATACTTAATGGAGTGCTGGGCCGGCTCGGGCGCAGAGGCCACGATGGCATGGGCCTTACCGTTTAACAGCTCCTGCACCATGGGACCATTTTCGGAGAAGAGGCGCAGTTGGGCGTTGGGCAGCACACGCTTGGCAGCCGGCACGGCTGTTGTACCGTTGCGACAAAGGATGGTTACCTCGGGTTTGTTGAAATCGGCGACGGTCTTGAACCCGGCCGCCACTTCTTTATGGGCCACCATATGCATTTCTGAAAAATCGTATGGCTCGGTAAAATTGATCTTCAGTGCCCGCTGGGGCGTGCCGGTCATTCCGGCAATGATCAGATCGAATTTGCCGGTCAACAGCGACGGAATCAGTCCTTCCCACTTGGTGGGCACGAACTCGACTTTCACGCCCATGTCTTTGGCCAGCTGGGTGGCCACATCGATTTCAAAACCGATCCACTTGCCATTTTTGTCCTGCATGGCCCAGGGGACAAAGGTGGACATCCCCACTCGCATTTTTCCGGACCGGATAATTTTTTCAATGGTACTGGATTCCCGCAGCTCTTTTTTGACATCCTCTGCCGAAATGGCCATCGTTGAACACATCAAGAGGGCCACGGAAATCATCGCGATTGTAATCGAAAAACGCTTTTTCATTTTTAACTCCTATGGTTTGAGGTGAAGTTAAATACTACGGGACATTTAAATACCTGTTCATCACCTCCTTTCAACTCATGCTGGACTTTGAGGTTATTCATTCCAATTCAACAACCCGATCATGTTTAAACGCTCTTATACTCGCGTTTCCGCTCGCTTTCGTTGTCAAACAATTTTCATGCGTCTTTCCATGTAGCTCACCAGCTGAGAAAGGGACACGGTTATCAGCAGATAGACGGCGGCGATTGTAAAGTAAACTTCAAACACCAGAAAGGTCTCGGCAACAATGGCGTTGGCCTGCATGGTCATTTCATAAACTGCGATGACGCTGACCAGTGAAGAGTCCTTAATCAGCGAGATGGCCTGACCCGTAAGCGGCGGGAGAATCCGGCGAAGGGCCTGGGGTAAAATGATATCTTTGTACATGTTGAAATTGTTCAAGCCGAGGCTGTAAGCAGCTTCCCACTGGCCTCGATTGATGGAGACGATTCCGGCGCGGTAGATCTCCGAAGCGTAGGCGCCCTCAAAAAGACTTAGCGCCAGCACGGCTGCACTTAAGCGGTCAATGTTCAACACCGGCGCGACGATAAAATAAACGAAGTAAAGCTGAACCAGAAGGGGGGTATTGCGGGTGCTCTCCAGATAAAAACGTGCCACGGTGCGGGCGCCGGCTGAATTGGAAAGTCGCATAAGGGCCGTGACGAGCCCGAATATATAGGTTAACACCAGGCTGATGCCGACGATTTTTAAGGTTACCTGAAGTCCCTGTAGAATGGGGCCGGCCGTAAAACTGTTGTTTTCAAATTCATACAGATAACTGGGAATTCGGTACCACTGCCAGAAGTAGCCTTGTTTTTCGGCGCCGCTGATGACAAACCAGAAAAGACCCAGCACAATCAGCGCATAGCTTAGTATGTCAAAGGCTTTTATCCTTTTCAAAAAGTTGTAAGCCTTGGCGATCCAAGGGCCGGCAGCCGTCATGGCGTCTCCTCATTCTATAAGATCTGGCTCAAAAATAGCTTGGTCCGCTCCTCGACCGGGGCTGTAAAAAAATGTTGGGCGGTGCCGACCTCCACGATTTTGCCGTCTTCCATGAAAATAACCCGGTCGCTTACCTCCTGGGCAAATCCCATTTCATGGGTGACGCAAATCATGGTCATTCCCTCGCGGGCCAGGTCCTTCATCACGTCCAGCACCTCACCGATCATTTCCGGATCCAGCGCGCTGGTAGCCTCGTCGAATAGCATCACTTTGGGCATCATGGCCAACGCCCGTGCGATGGCCACCCGCTGCTGCTGCCCCCCGGAGAGCTGATTGGGATAATTGTCGGCTTTTTCGGTGATCCCCACTTTTTTCAGCAAATCCATGGACATGGCGGTGGCCGCTTCCCTGGATTTTTTGCGAACCCGACGCTGGGCCAGATTGACATTTTCCAGCACGGTCATGTGGGGAAACAGGTTGAACAGCTGGAAGACCATGCCGACCTCTTTGCGGATTTCCAGCCGGTTTTTTTTATTATCGTTCAGGGGGATGCCGTCGATGACAATGGTACCGCTGTCGATTTCTTCCAGCCCGTTGAGGCAGCGCAGAAAGGTCGATTTGCCTGATCCCGACGGTCCGATCACCACCAGTACCTCACCGCGTTTGACCCGGGTCGTAAAATCGACCACGGCTTTGACACCGTTGGCAAAGCTTTTGTTGATATGCTCAACGACAATGATATAATTCTCGCCATCCTTGGTCGGCATGCTCTAGCTCCTCAGCACAGGGTCATGTGACCGCCGGGAAGCGGTACGCCATCCAGTGGACGTTAAAAGACAGCATCGTGGTGACAAATTGGTACATACCGGTTACAGGTTCTTGTTCGTGGGTATGCAGGTCCATATCCATTAATTAACGGTCGTCATTATTTTGCTGGCTGCGGTGTGGTTTTTCTCTTTTCGGAATTCCCGTCGAAACGCCATTTGGATAAGAATCCATACATTTTTCCTTTGGTTTTGTCCACCGTTATTTTTACGATTTAATGCTGATGACACGTTGCAACGGCATGAATAATGCTGTATCATAGCGATCAGCCCCCGAAAGACCGTTCCGTGAACTTACCTTTCACAGCGATGCAAATATATGCCTAAAACCGGGGCGTTTGAACTATGAGCGTGCTTATCGATAAACCGGATCTGCAAATTGACGAAGTGGCGGCCGTGGCGCGCGACCGGGTAGCGGTGGATGTCAGCGACCAGGCGGTTGAGCGCATCGCAAAATCCCGTGCCCTGGTGGAACGCTGGGTAGCCGAGGAGCGCGTCATCTATGGGATTACCACGGGTTTTGGTGCCCTCAGCGACACCCGCATCAGCAAAGATCAGACCCGTGAGCTCCAGCGCAATATTTTATTGAGCCACGCTGCCGGGGTCGGTGATCCGCTGCCCGATGAGGTCGTGCGGGCCATCATGGCCGTGAGGCTGCATGATATTTCCATGGGCTATGCCGGCGTGCGGCTGGAGACCTTCCAGCAACTGCTGGCCCTGCTGAATGCGGGAATCTGCCCGGTGGTGCCGGAAAAAGGCTCGGTGGGCGCCAGCGGGGACCTGGCCCCGACCTCACACCTCTGCCTGGTGCTTATCGGGGAAGGGGAGGCTTTTTATAAAGGACGCCGGATGGCCGGGGCGGCTGCCCTGAAAAAGGCCGGTCTCAAACCCATCACCCTGGAGGCTGGCGAGGGCCTGGCGCTGGTCAACGGCACCCAGGTCATGACCGGACTCCAGGCCCTGGTGGTGCATGACGCCCGGGGCCTGGCCAAAATGGCCGATATTGCCTGTGCCATGAGCCTGGAAGTGCTGATGGGCAGCGATGCGGAATTCGATCCCAAAATCCATCTGGTGCGGCCCCACCCCGGGCAGGTGGATGCCGCCGACAATATGCGGCGGCTGACCCAGAACAGTCCCATTATAAAGTCCCACGAGGGCTGTTCGAGGGTGCAGGATGCCTACACCCTGAGGTGTTCACCCCAGATCCACGGCGCCACCCGGGATGCCATCCGTCATGTCAAACAGGTGGTTGAAATCGAAATTAACAGCACTACCACCAATCCGCTCATATTTACGGACAGCGAAGATTTCAAACTGGGCGGTAATTTTCACGGCCAGCCCCTGGCCCTGACGGCCGACTATCTTGCCATGGGCCTGGCCGAACTGGCCAATATTTCCGAAAGGCGGGTGGAGCGGCTGGTCAACCCGCAGCTGAGCGAATTGCCGCCATTTCTGGTGGTCGAAGAAGGACTCAATTCTGGATTCATGATCGCCCAGTATACGGCCGCCGCCCTGGTTTCGGAGAATAAGGTCCTGGCCCATCCGGCCAGTGTGGATTCCATCCCGACATCCGCCAACAAAGAGGACCATGTCAGTATGGGGACCATTGCCGCCCGCCAGTGCCGCGATATTATGGACAACACCGCGCATGTGATTGCGGTGGAGCTGCTTTGCGCGGCCCAGGCCGTGGACCTGGTGTCGCGGCAAAAAGGGCTGCTGCCCGGCAAGGGGACCCAGGCTGCCTGGCAGGCCATCCGGAAAAAGATTGCCTACCTGGACAGCGACCGCCAGCTTTCCCATGACATCGAGGCCATGGCGGCCATGGTGCGCTCCGGTGAAATTTTAGACGCCGTGGAAGCGGCCGTGGGAGAACTGAAATAGTAACAGGTCAGCGGTTGCTGAAACCACCTATGAAACGTCACGAAGTTAAAAAGCGAACCGCAGAATGTCGAATATCGAATGTTGAATGTTGAAGGGTGGTTTCGCTCGCGCAGCGCAGGCGCTTGCGCCGCGTGTCGCTCAGTCGTCTTTATAAAAAACAGACAGAATACATTCCTTCGACATTCATAATTCGATATTCGCTTTTTCAAAGTTGCTTTTTGTGCATTGGGCGGGGGCTTTTTGGAGATACCTGCACGGTGCGAGGAGATTTAACCATCATGAAAGTCGTATTCGTTCAAGCGGATCGATGCCTGGGCTGCCGCAACTGTGAGCGGGTCTGCTCGTTTCACGATTCCGGCGGATTCAAGCGCAAAGACGCCAACATCTGGGTGCACATCGATCTGGATCAGCGGTCCATCGCCGCTATCACCTGCCAGCAGTGCGAAACCGCGCTCTGCATGGAGGTCTGCCCCACGGCGGCACTCGACCGGGATCCGCAGACAGGCGCCGTCGTTGTGGATGAAACCGCCTGCGTGGGATGCAAGATGTGTGTCCATGCCTGTCCTTTCGGGTGCATTCATTTCGAGGGCCGGCGGGGGGTGGCCGCCAAGTGCGATTTATGCTCCGGTCATCCCAAATGTGTTCAAAACTGCATCGCCCAGGCGCTGCATTACGGAGACATCAACGATCTGGCGGCCTATAAACGGGGAAAATGGATCAAGGGCTGATTTGAAATGCCCGGTTTGACGAAGGAGAATATCGGCGATGGAGGTTAAAACGATAGTGCCGTCCGGGGTTGTTCCAACTCTCTGTCGCATGTGCGAAACGCGCTGTGCCATCAACGTGCATATAAAAAATCATGTCCTGACCGCCATTACGCCCTTCGAAGGCCACCCCGTCAACCAGGGCCGGATGTGCCCCCGGGGCGGAGCGGCGCTGGATCTTTTCTACCATCTGGATCGCATCCTGAAACCGTTGAAGCGTCAGGACAACGGCAGCTTCAAGGAGATATCCTACGAACAGGCGCTGGATGAAATCAGCGCTAGATTGGCAGCGCTCAAACAACAGTTCGGGGCACAGTCGGTCGGGGTGTGGAAAGGCGAGGGGCTCGGGTTCCATCAACAGGAGGGCTATGCCCGACGCTTCATCCACGGCTTCGGCTCCCCCAATTATTTTTCCAATGACTCGGCCTGCTTCAACGGCCGCTACCTGGGCTTTCATCTGGTGTGCGGGTTCTACAACCCCTTTCCTGAATTTAATCAGTCCCAACTGATCATGCTGCTCGGCACCAACCCGCCCATTTGCCATCCGCCGTTCATGCGTGAATTCGCCGATGCCCGCAGCAAGGGCGCCAAACTGGTCATGATCGACCCGCGCCTGAATCCGGTGGCCTGCTATGCGGATATCTTTGCCCAGCCCTATCCGGGCACCGACGGCGCCCTGGCCTGGGGGCTGATTCGCTATCTGATCAAGACCAATAACTATGACCGCGATCTGGTGGATCGCTACAGCATCGGTTTCGACAAGATCGCGGCCTATGCCGAGAAATTTACCCCCGAATACGTGGAACAGCAGAGCGGTATCTACGCGTCGGTAGTGGAAGAGATTGCCGGTTTGATCATTAAAAACAGCCCCGGCATCAGCATCTATCCGGGGGCCGGGTTGGAGCATCACGAAAACGGCGTCAACAGCATCCGCGCGTTTACCATCCTTGCCTGCCTGTGCGGCACGCTCGGGCTGCCCACGGGCATGTTCCGGCCGGTGCCACTGGGCATACGGGAACTGGCTCCTGCTGACAGCATGACCCCGGACGGCACACACCCCATCGGGGCGGATAAATTCCCCGCGCTGTATGACATCCGGCGCGAGTGCCATACCATGACGGCCATGGATTACATGCTCGGCCGGGGGGCGTATCCGTTCAAAGGCCTTATCATTGCGGCGGCCAATCCGGCGGTGACCAATCCCAACACCCGCAAGGTGGAAGAAGCCCTTGCCAGCCTTGACCTGCTGGTGGTCAACGACTTTTTTATGACCCGCACCGCCCGGCTGGCCCATTACATCCTGCCGGGATCCACTTTCCTGGAGCGCGAAGAGCTGCATTTTTACCCCACCCAGCAGCGGGTCAACATTACCACCAAGGTGGCGAGGGTCGAGGGGCTGCACGACGAATACCTGATGTGGCGGGATCTGGCCCTTCGCCTGGGATTCGGCGAGGCCCTGTTTCCCTGGCAGGACGACACCGAGGTCAACCGCTGGCTGCTGGAGCCCACCGGGCTGACCGTGGACAAGCTGCGCCGGCACCCCGAGGGATATGTCTACAAACCGGTTGAATATCAGAAGCACCTGAGAAGTGCGCTGCCGACCCCGTCGGGCAAGCTGGAGTTTGCATCGCCCTATCTGCAGGAGCTGGGGTTGGACGAGATTCCGGTATACCGCGCGCCTTCCTACCGGACACGCGCCGATGACAACTATCCCCTGGTGATGACCACCGGGGCCCGCAAATCCTTATTCTATCATTCCCGGCATCAGAACATTGCGCGGTTCCGGGATGTGCATCCGGATGCCGAAGTGGAGATCCATCCGGCGGATGCGGCCGATCTGGGTATCGTAGAAGGTGAACAGGTGCGGGTGGTATCGGATCTGGGAGAGCTGGTTTTGCGGGCGGCCGTCAAGCACGCCGCCGAGCTTAGCCGGGGCGTGGTGGAAATCTATCACGGCTGGGAGGACTGGCGGGTCAACTTTCTGATCCATGACGATGTCAACGATCCGATCAGCGGGTTTCCGCTGCTGAAGGCCGTGCCTGTTCGCATTGAAAAAATTGATGCATAAGAGGATAAGTCAATGTCTGACAATTCCAATGGCATCACACCACCGACCCACAGCTTCGCCGGCCTGCCGGTGTGCACCCGGCTCGATGAGCTGGCGGCGGATATCGCCATTATCGGCATCCATTATGTCAGTCCCTATCCACCATTATTGACCACCGCCCCAATCCCAACCGCAGCGGAAACCGCCCCGGATGCCATCCGTCTGCGCGCATCTGTTTTCGGCGATCATTGGGATCATTATGATTTTGATCGCAACGAGCTCTTTTTGGCCGATGGTCGGAATCGATTGGTCGATTGCGGCGATGCATCCCCAAATGGGTTAAAATCTTATCATTGGTTTGGCAATTCAAGAAAAATCGCGAGTTACATGGGCGGCCATAGCACCATTGGACCTTCTGCCAGATTGATGCTATGCTATGATTTTTTGCGGCTGCGGCAAGTCATTTTGTGCCAGAGAGCGCCTTAACCCCCCTGGTCAGTGAATTAATGCTGACTTCCATAATATACAATCAGGTCAATATGAAGAGCCGATTCTTATACATTATCCTGGCGATCATGCTGGTTATCCTGATCAGTCCATATATTCGCTACACCGGAACAGCCGGCCACCTTTTGACAACGCTGCTCACGGCCATGATTCCCTTAACCAGCTTCTATGCCCTGACGGCCGACAAGAAACGGGCCATTATCATTCTCTTTATCGCGGCACCGTTTGTAATTCTCGACGCCATGAGCATATTTTTTTCGAGCCGTTTACTGCTGCTGGCCGCCATTAGCTTTGGAACGATTTTATATTTTTATATCATTGTCCTGTTGGTGAAAAATCTGTTGTCCCACAAGGTGATAACAGCAGACCTGATCTATTGTGCCATATCGACTTATTTTTTGATTGGCATCATGTGGGCAACCACCTATATGGTTCTGGAGGGCATTTTTCCCGGCTCGTTCTCAGGGGTATCCGAAATGCCCGATCTGGTGTATTTCAGTTTCGTTACCCTTACCACCGTGGGGTATGGTGACATTTCGCCCCAGACCATCCTTGCCAAAAGACTGGCGATATTCGAAGCCGCCATGGGTGGTATCTATCTGGCGGTTATTGTCGCCATGCTGGTTGGAAGGTATATGTCAATGGGGGAAGAAAAAGATATTGAAGAAGAATTGAATTCCAAAAAATGACACGATCGCCTTTTGGATGTTCTGCTGAACTGAGTCAACGGCCACCAACAAAGCCCGTAGCCTGGACTCGAACGCCTCGGGTGTGTTACCCCCGCCAGCCTGACCCTTTCGATGTTCGCTTGATATTACTGGTAAATAAACAGCTTATGTGTTACTTAAAATCTGCATAGGTTTATAGTTCAAACCTTTTGGGTTGAGATTCGAGTCTCTCTTATTGAAAAATGACTAAAAAAGAATTCCTCAATTCCGTATCAAACGGGAAAATCGATGTTCTACAAATCCTTCTGGACGCAATGTCAAGCAAAGGCGTTGATTATTGCGCTATTGGGGGGCTTGCCGTCAACGCCTATGCTGAACCGGTGGTGAGTCTTGATTTGGATATTGTTGTCACGGCTGATAAAATTGAGACAGTCTGTCGTGAAGTTCAACAGCATTTTAATATTCAACGATTTGCTCACAGCATAAACTTGAGCACCGCCATCTCGGATTTAAGGATCCAGCTGCAGACGGACCCGAGATATCAAGCCTTTATTTCAAGAGGTCAAATCCACGATGTCCTGGGATACGAGATGAAAGTGGCAGAGTTAGAGGATGTCCTTCAGGGAAAGATCTGGGCCTATTCCGATGAACAGCGTCGAATGAGTAAAAGGCAAAAGGATTTAGCGGACATTTTGCGGCTGGTTGAAACATACCCGGAACTAATGGATCGACTGCCTGCTAAAATTCGCCATTTCATAGATTGAAAATTTTTTTTCAGGTCTCCTGTATTTTAAGCATCGCATCATTTTAACCTCTTTTATCCCCTGACAGGAACTCCCCAATGACTCAATTCAGAGGATCCAATTCAAAGCGGGAGATGGAAGTATACGGCTACGATGCCGTCATCAAAAGCCACTGCCGCATGTGCCACGGAGGATGCGGGGTGCTGGTCTACACCAAAGAAGGTAAGGTGGCCAAAATTGCCGGCGATCCGGACTGCCCCATCAACCACGGGACCCTGTGCAGCAAGGGCCTGGCATCGGCCGAGCTGGCCTACCACCCCGACCGCCTGACCCATCCGGCGCGCCGGATGGGCCCCAAGGGCAGCGGCCAATGGGAGCGCATTTCCTGGGACGAGGCCCTGGATACCATCGCCGAACGCATCCTGGACTACAAGGCGCGGCTGGGGGCGGAATCCATCGTTATGGGGTACGGCACCGGGCGCGAAAATGAAGCCGCAATCTACCGCTTTGCCAACCTGCTGGGCACCCCCAACGTGCTGACGGCCGGGCACTTCTGCTACGGCCCCCGCATCGCCACCAGCATCATCACCTGCGGATCCAATCCCATCGTTGATTACGAAAATGATCCCAGGTGCATCATGGTGTGGGGCAACAACCTGGTGATCAGCAACCCGGACTGCTACAAGGGTGAGCCCTTTTCGGTAAGCCTCAACAGGGGCGCCAAACTGATCGCAGTGGATCCGCGTCTGACCCGCATTGCCGCCCGGGCCGACATCTGGCTGCAGCTGCGGCCGGGCACCGACACCGCCCTGGCCCTGGGCCTGCTCAACGTGATTGTCAATGAAAACCTTTACGACAAAGATTTCGTGGAGAATCACGTCTACGGCTGGGAGCCGTTTGTCGAGCGTGTCAATGAATATCCGCTAGATAAAGTTGAGCAAATCACCCGGGTGCCCCGGGATAAAATCCGGCAGGCCGCGCGCCTGTTTGCCACCACCAAACCGGCGGCCGTCCAGTGGGGGGTTGCCATCGAGCAACAGATCACCTGTGCCGACAACAACCGGGCCCTGATGGCCCTGATGGGCATTACCGGCAACATCGATGCGCCCGGCGGGCAGGTGCTGTTCAGCACCGCCAATATCCGGAATGTCGGGCAGTTCGGCGCCCACCGGATGCTGCCCCACGAGCAGGCCGAAAAGCGTCTGGGCGGCGAGCGCTTCCGGCTGGCCGGCAACTTTGCCATCATCAATCCCAAATGCGTCTGGGATGCGATCCTTGAAGAAGAGCCCTATCCGGTCAAAATGCTTTTTTTTATCAGCTCCAACCCCGTGCTGACCCGGGCCAATGCCAGGGAAGTCTACCGCGCCCTCGAAAAAGTGGAATTTATGGCCGTGGCCGACTTTTTCATCACCCCGACCGCCGAGCTGGCCGACATCGTGCTGCCGGCCGCCACCTGGCTGGAGATGGACTATATCGGCGATTTCTGGAAGCGCCACGGCTACCTGCTGCCCCGCCGCAAGGTCATCCAGGTCGGCGAATGCCGCTCGGACCATGAGATGCTCAACGACCTGGCCCGCCGGGTCGGCCAGGGGGAGCACTGGTGGGATGATTTCGAAGGCGGCCTGGATTACATCCTCGAGCCCATGGGGATCACCTGGCAGGATTTCAAGAAAATGGACTATATCCGCGGCGAGGTTGCGTACCGGAAATACAGGGAAAGGGGCTTTTCCACCCCGACCAAAAAGTTCGAGCTGTATTCCACCCTGCTGGAGAACTGGGGCTACGATCCGCTGCCCCGGTTCCGCGAGCCGCCGGAAAGCCCGGTCAGCACCCCTGATGTGCACAAAGACTATCCCTATATTCTGATTACCGGTGCGCGGTCGCCCGGGTTTTTCCACACCGAAAACCGCCAGGTCCCCTGGCTGCGGGAGCTTCACCGGGATCCGGTGGTGGAGATCCATCCCGACACGGCCGCCACAGAGGGCATCGAGGAGGGCGATTGGGTGATGATTGAATCGCTGCGGGGAAAAATCCGGCAGCGCGCCAAACTCTTTGCCGGCATCGCCCCCGACGTGGTCAGTGCCCAGCACGCCTGGTGGTTTCCCGAGAAGAAGGACCCCGGCCATGGCTGGGAGGCGTCCAATGTCAACATCCTGACCGACAACGCCTACGAAACCTGCGACCCGGCCATGGGGGCCACCAGTGTCAGAACGCTGTTGTGCAAAATCTATCCGGAAGAAAGGAAATGAACCTGAGATAGAACGGTGACACAGAATAAATTATGGAATGGATTCGATTTTTAAAAAGAAATTTTAGACAGGATTAACAGGATTGTTAGGATTTTTTTATTTCCGGTTTCCGGATGAAACCGGAAATACGCCATCCGCTTCGCGGAATCGTTTCATTACCACTTACTTGTAGTGGTAAAAATTTGCAATTTAATCACAATTAGTCACACTAAGATAAGAGTTGGCAATTATTCCGCCGGCAGGCGGATGGAATTTGTAAGGTTTCATCCGGAAACCTTACAACAATCCTTTTAATCCTGTAAATCCTGTCTAAATATTCTTGATATAAATAGAATCCATTCCTTAATATATTCTGATATTCCGCAAATCCTGCTTAAGAGATAAAGGCGAAGATCATGCCCAAATTTGAAATAAGAATAGATCACGACCTGTGCTGGGGCTGCAAGACGTGCGAGGTGGCCTGCAAGCAGGAGAACCGGGCGCCCGAGGGCGTCAAGCTGATACAGGTTGAAGAGGATGGCCCCCGGCGGGTCGATGACAAACTGGCATTCAGCTTTCAGGTGAACCTGTGCCGCCATTGCGACGATCCCCCCTGCGTGGACGTTTGCGCGGATGAGGCCATTGGCAAGCGCGATGACGGCATAGTGGTCATGGATTACGACCGGTGCACCGGTTGCCAGGCCTGCATGGATGAATGCCCCTATGATGCCATCGCCTATGACCATGACCGCAACATCGCCAGCAAGTGCAACCTCTGCCACCACCGGATCGATCAGGGGCTCATACCGGCCTGCGCCGATAATGTCTGCCTGGCACACTGCATATACTTCCAGGCAATGACCTAATTATATATAACCTGCCTGTAAACCTGCTCGATTTTCTCGAAAACCCGACCCCAGGAAAAAGCTGCGATTTGATCTTCGATCTGCGCATGGTCAATTTCCGGTTGTCTGATGATGGCTTCAATCTGCTCCCGGATGGCATGCGAAAGGTTTTCTTGGAACAGGGCTTCATCTTCTTTAAACGGCTGATCGATGCCATGAAATCTCGGTGTTTCGACCAGCCGAACATAGTCGGTCTCCAGACCGCCCAGAACTTCGGTGACACCGGGAAGCGCTGTGGCAATCAACCGGCAGCCGCTGGCCAGCGCTTCCAAAAGGACCAGCGGCAGGCCCTCAAAAAAGCTCGGCAGCACAAACAGGTGGGCACCCTGCATGATGGTTGCCAGCTCCGGCTGAGACAATGCTCCGTAGATAATTGTCCGTTTGCCCAATTTCCTTGCCACTTGGAGGCATTCTTCTTTTTCCGGGCCGCTGCCGCTGCCGATCAGGTGCAGCTGCCAGGGGAGACCATCGATGCGGCCCAGGGCCCCCAGAAACCAGGGAACCCCCTTGGAGCGGTTGAGTTTGCCGGCATAGACGATTTGTACCGGATTGGGTGGCGGTTTGCGGACCGGGAAAAAAAGCGCCGCGTTATAACCGGCTCCGACCACATGAATATGGCCGCCGGAGATGCTGTATGAATGTGCGACCTCTTTTTTTTGGACCTGACTCAGTGCCAAAACACCGTCGAGGCTTTGACAGCCGTCCACAATCCGCTTGGCCAGATGCGGGCAATTGTGTAACTGGCGCAGTTCCGTGCCGTGGCAGGATGCAACCATGGGCAGCCCCGGATAATTGCGCCGGGCCACCGAAGTTGCCACCCATAAATGATGGCTGTGGATGATATCGGGTTTGAAAAATTCCACCACCGCCTTCAGTTTGCCGGCAAAGCAGTCTTCATAGTTATTCACTTCCGCCTCTGTAAGATCGCAGAAGCGTTTGCTGGGATAGGGCATGACGTCACTCATGCCGACAATCTCAAACGGCAGATCCCCACCGTCGAAGCGAACAAATTCACAGCTGTCTTCCGAAACGCCTTCAAGTGAAGGTTCTTGGCCGGAAGGAATGCCGGCCAGAAGAAAGTTCGCGTGTCCGCGATTTGCGGCTTCCCGCAGCATTGCCTGGATATAAATTCCGCTCCCGGTGGAGTCAGGGCGCTGACTCAATAGGTGTAGTATTTTTAAGGGTTGCAATTACGTTAATCCTGAACTGGGACAAGGATCAATGCCGGGTGTAAGAGCATCTATTTGGCTTGATGTCAAAACCCTGGTTAAAGCTGATCGGCCCAACCATTGAGCAGTGGCTTTTTTCGCGAAGCGGCCAGTTTAAAGCTTTTTTAACACCTCGATAGCGGTATCCGGCTCCGGCCGGATGGTATGATCGAGATTCACGTCAGCGGCTCGAATTACGCCCTGCTGATCAACGATAAAACGCGCGGGCATGGGCAAGGCCCAGGAGTTATCTCCGTTGAAGGTCGGCAGATCCAGTTTGAATATGTCTTTGTAGACCCACTGCCAGCTATCGGGAAACGCAAACGCCACCTTGAATCGGTGTGCCACCTGGTTGCCGCTGTCACTTAGGACCTCGAAGGGCAGTCGGCGCTCTTTTACCAGTTCCCGGTTATAGTTTTGAGCCTGGGGTGAGATCGCCACCAGTGTTGCACCCAAAGCTTCTATTTCAGCATACTTTTGCCGCAGGGCTACCAGCTCTGCATTGCAAAAGGGTCACCATTTGCCGCGGTAGAAAAGAACCACCAGCGGTCCCTTCTGACGGAGCGCCTCTGACTCAACCATGCTGCCCTCACCGTTTGGCAGCCTGAAGTCCGGAGCCGTATCGCCCACCTTGAGCGCGTTTTCAAGTACGCCGGCGTGTTCCAGCTCTCCGTGACCTTTTTCGATCGCGGCCAAGACTTCCGGTGTCATCATAGCCGCAGCTTTGGCCTTTATTGCGTTAAGCTGTTCCTGTAAGGTCTGCATGCATGCCTCCTTTTATTTACAAGAATTGTCATCACTTGTCTGCCAGTTCCTCTCTAAGCCTTCTAAAGATCGGTTGTACATTCACTCTAATCATTCCATAGTTAAGTTGCAAGCCATTGATCTGGATTGTAAACGCTGAGTTGCACTGTCCTGCAACTGAGATCAACTTGTAATTTTTATCACGTGTGAACGACTATGCTTCAGAAATGAATCCCAAATTAATCGCTTTTAAAAGAATTCGAGGGTCCGGATGCCTTCCGAGGACTAGTGCCCCATGAAAAGAATACAAAGATTTGTTCGATACCTGAGTGATTGTGTTTTCAGACGCCTTGAGGCACCCAGCAAAAAATATGAGCAGACCATGATAAACAACATGGACAATCTCCACCGCGTCATCCGCAAGGGGGATGTCGTTCTGGTCGAGGGCAACTCGGAGATCAGCCGGATGATTAAATTGCTCACCCAAAGCTCCTGGAGCCATGCAGCGATATATGTCGGGGATGAGCTGCTGAGAAAAGGGAATATACATGGGCAATCCCTGATGAAGCAGTTCGGCGGTGACGCCCATCACATGCTGGTGGAGGCATTCACCGGCACGGATGTGACGGCTGCACCGATCCGAAAATATCAGGATCTTAACATCCGGGTCTGTCGGCCATACGGAACTGCTCCCCAGGACCTGGACGCAGTGATTTGCGACGTCATCGGCAATCTCGGCAAACAGTATGATCACAGGAACATTATCGACCTGGGCTTGATGCTCCTCCCGTCGGTTCTGAACCCCTTTAAAAGCCGATCCGAGATCAGGCGTTAAAAATACGCCACGACAGCCCCTCCAGGCCCCAAGTTTGAACGGATCATAATGGTAGGCAACGATGGGAAAGCTCATAACATACTGGCAGTCTGATTTTAAAGCAAATTACGTGACCTATTGGAACAATCTCTCACGATTGACGAACATGCTGATTATCAGCAACTTCAGCCTGTTTTTTCTTACGGAACTCGTGACCCGCGACCGGTACTATTTCACGCACCTGTCGCTGGGGTGTTTATTTATCGTTCATATCGGTTTGATTTTGCCGCTGGGGGCGCTTCAGCGGCTATGGTTTTATTGTGTGTGTCTGTTGCTGGAATTCATGGCGATATATTTTTTCATCATCAGCATCTGGTATTGGGTGGTGACCAATATTCAGTGAACGCCTTGAGCATGGAGACTACCCGGCCTGGTTTGTGAACACCAAACCCCAAAAGCATGAAACCGGTGCAGGCCAGGCGCCTTATATGTTCAAAACCGATTCTAGCGGCAATGGCGCGTATGCCGCGCCTTTAAAAGAGTCACCCTATGGTAAGTGGCAGATGCTGATGATCGTGCTTCACCCCAACGGGGATCCCAAGGACATGAAAAACATGGTCGGGGCGCTATCGGCCAAACTTATGCAGAGTAGATCGTAAAGGGGGGATTTTCTTTTCCCCCAGATTCCAATTGACTTCATAGTGGTTTTTGAGTTAATCAAAAGCAATCAACATACATGCAACCGTGATCACTTCCCTTCCAACTAATTCTGGAAATCGAATTCACATGCCTTTTCCAACATCCCGGATAGCTGACAGCGTTAATTTCCGTTGATGCTTTCGGTAGAAAGGAGTGCCGCGATGATAGAGTTCGTTTATCAGATCCTGACCAAATTCGGTTATACCCATCCACTTCACCCGACCCTGACCCATGTGCCCATTGGCATGGTGATCGGCGCTTTTCTGTTTGCCCTGGCCGCCCTGATTTTTCGCTGGACGACTGTGACCCGGACAGCCCGGCACTGTGTCATCCTGGCCCTGATAGTGGCGTTGCCGACGACTTTGCTGGGCATTATGGACTGGCAGCATTTTTACGGTGGCGCCTTGATCTTTCCCATCAAGATGAAGTTGGTGCTGGCCGGTGTCCTGCTTATTTTTTTGACTCTGGCCGTCATCGTCGGATTTTTCGGAGAAAAATTTTCTACGCTTGTCCTGGCGCTTTATGCTTTATGCCTGTTAAGCGCCGTAGGCCTGGGATACTTCGGCGGGGAGCTGGTTTACGGGACCAAGGCGTCTGTCGCAGCGACGGTCGAAGACCCGGCGGCCGAGGGAGCCATGGTCTTTCAGCAGAACTGCTCGGCCTGCCACCTGACCGACAGCACGGCCCAAAAAATCGGCCCGGGACTAAAGGGGATATTCAAGCAGGATAAATTCCCCGTCAGCGGCCAACCGCTATCTGAAGAAAATTTCAAAAAGCTCCTGCAAAAGCCGTTTGACAAAATGCCGCCTTTTGGGCACCTGACGCCGGAACAGGTCGATGCGTTGACCGCCTATCTGAAGACACTATGAAGGAGGCCACATGTCAGTAGATTTGAAGTCAATATCGCGAAATAGCAGCCTAATTTTTATAATCGGCCTGTTGATCTCATGGACGGCTGCAAACTCTCAGGCACTGGCTCAAACCTATGTATCCGGCAAGGTCATCACCGCCGACGGTATGGTGGTGGCCAGCGGGGCGGTGGCACTGGAAAAAGGGCAGCTGCACAATAACGCTTTCCTGGCGGGAGGTGCCATCGGACCGGACGGAACTTTTAACATCCCTCTGCCCTCGGGCGGTCCCTGGGGGCTGCATGTATACAGTGAAAAGTACATTTATTTTCCGTTGCAGATACAGATCACAGCCGGCGTTGAAAATGATGTGCCCGTGATCCTGCCGGTTGACGGGAAGACCGACGATGACCCTATGATTTCAAACATTCAATTTAACAGGCTATCCGATCAGGTGTTTCAAATCACGATGCAGGTGGAGGATCCCAACAAAAATCTGGGCCCTCAGATGTTGGCCATCGATACCAAGCGTTTTAAATCCTACCGGCTTGTCCCCAAATCAGGTGATTTAAAAGATTTGAAGGCTGATTTTCCTGCCGGAGAATACGTGTCACCTTTCATTCCGGTTGCGCTGGATGGAGAGGATCTGCGCGATTGGTTGCTTGCGGTGGCCGATCATCAATGCAGCAATGGGATTATTTACAACGGGCTGGGGCAGTCGATCTTCAAACCATTGGTGGCCCATTCGGAGAGCCTGGCCTGCGAGGTACCCGGGATCTGGAAATCCAATTTTGATAAAGTCTATCAGTTTTCACAAACAGAATCCGGCGACCTAACCGGCGAGCAGTTTGAAGGTAACCTGGTCATAGATACGATGGCGCAAGCCGGCAACAAAGTATCCCTTGTCTTTGGCTTCGAAGGTAAGAAGGGCTCAGCCGATCTGCAATTAAGCTGCCGGGACAATGGAGTGCTTCTCAAGGGCACCTACCAGTATCCCGATAGATCCGGAGACTGGGTGTTTACCAAGCTGAAAAATGCCAACGTTGCCAAGTCGGGGAAAAAGCTTTTCGAGGCCAATTGCGCTGCCTGCCACTTTGCTGATCGCAAGGATAAGAAAGTGGGCCCCGGACTGGCGGGTTTGTTTAAAAGCCCCAAGCTGCCTTCGGGGAAGGCAACCACGGAAGAAAACGTTCGGGAGCGGATTGTCGACGGCGGCGAAAAGATGCCGTCGTTTAAGCATCTTAAAGATGATGAGCTCCGGGCCATTATTGATTACCTAAAAGGACTCTAGTCCCAATCGGGTTAAACCCAATTGGAAGTTATTCGTTTTGGTTGTTCGTTGAATCAGCCGTGACTCAGCAACTGATCGAGATAGATGGCCGTGGGAGCGGCTTGCAGCCGCGACTGGTACCTGGTGCCGGATTAATCGCAGCTGGAAGCCGCTCCCACGAAGAATTTGCAAATTTTTCTTAAATTAATAATGATAAAGTTAAATGAATACCGCATCCGGAAGTTATTTATTCCGGGTGCTTTTTTTCTTTTGGCGTCGATGGCTTTTTCATTCTATTCACTGGCCGAAGATATCCTTCTTACCCCTCCCGGGTTGCGTTATGTCAAAGACCCGTCCCTTGTGATTCCAGCCGGTTACCATTACCGGAATCAGCTGGTAAAACTGCCCGCTTATCGCGATGCCGCCGGAAAACCGGCCGACGGCTGGGCGAATAAATTCGTCGATACCCGCCGGTTTGTAAGCAATCAGAGTGCCTGGATCTATTTTCGAAAATCAGATTTGAAGCACTCCGTTGAGACGCCCAATGATGCCGAAAAAGGTGCCTTCCGCATCTGGCCGGTCGGAACCACCCTGGTTATTGAAAGCTATCAGGGGACTGCCATTACGAGAATCAAAGATAAATTGACAGAAATCGATGTGATGGTGAAAATCAATGAGGGCGGTGATTCGTCCACCCAGGCCTTCTACCCGGCAAACTGGGTCTATACCAGGTTCACACCGGATGGCAGCCCCGCGATAACGTCCGCCAAAGTTCGCGAGTGCCATCAATGCCACAGTATTGCCTTTATGCTAACGGGGGATTTGGTGTTCACGCTGTTTAAGTAAAACCCGATAGCCGGGAGGGAGGAAGCTTTGATCATAAAAAGCTTGTGAGCTTGCGAGCATCCAGCATCCCGGCATAACACATTATTCAGTCGGTAAATAAACGCCTTGTCGCCGATGGACAAAGGCTGTCAGGGATTACATATGTTGGAGTCGTATATGGGACATAAAGATAGAAACGTGCCGATGGTATTACGGTGGCTTGACATCCTGGGCGCAACCCTGGTGGTTGTTTCAACCGGCCTTTTTTCGGCGGTTCACAGCCCCCTGGGACGGCAGATATCTGCCGGTGAGAGTCCGGGGTTTACCTGGATTGGTGCCAACATCACTTTCTTGATGGGATTCGTCCTGGCTTATTTGGCACTGGTTTGCCGGCTTAAAATAAGACAGATGCGACAATTAACCCAACCCGCTAAAATGTTGCCGCTGCTGATCTGGATCGAAGTGGTTGGAATTGCCGTTGCGGCCCTGTTGATGTATTTCCAGTCTACAAAATTCCTGTCGCTCGCGGTAACTTTTTTACTGATTTCCCTTCTGTTGCAGGCCCTCTATACACTGTGGCGATCAGATCCTTCTGAGGACCGTCGGCAATCAGTGGTATCCGGCCCATATTCGACCAGCAGTGGGCTGTTTCTGGTTTTATTGTTTGCTATTGGAGCCGCCCTGGCCATTTTCGATCCTTCCTGGCGCAGATTGTCGGATCAGGTTTTTCTGGACTCGGATTGGGCCGACGCCCTGAGATACCTCTATCCGCCCGTTTTATCAGGTGCTGTCAGTGTTTGGTTTGGTATCGGTATGGTGGCTATTCTGCTTGGTTTGCGATGGATGCAGGTTAAGATGCGCAACCGTCAGGATCTCTATCGTGTTTTTAATTTTATCTCATTTTTTTCACTGGTGGCGACCCTGGCTGCCTTCCTGCTGGTGAGCCTATATTGTGCGATACCCTGGCAAATAAGCAATCTGAATCTGAATTACGTTGTCTTGCAGCTGTTCCTTCTTTTGAGTGCAACCGGCGGCATGTGGTTTGCAGAAGTCTTCGGCAGGCTTGCCCCTCAAATCCCCGGGGCTCAGCAAAAGTCTATGATCGGAATGGTTGCGCTCACACTTGGGAGCGCAATTCTTTTCCCGCTCGCCTGGTTTTGGATGTACCGGCGGCCCCAATATAGCTGGTTGCTGCTACCAATTTTGATCCTCGGTGTTTGTGTATTCAGCGGTTACCTGGTTTTATTCGGTGATTTCTTCAATCCCTGGTATACGGCCTTTTCCTATCTCAAAGGCGCCATTTTAAACATAATATCGGTGGTAGCGGCCGGAACCGGTGTCCTGGTCATCCGACAGCTTGTGTCCGTCGCTTCCGGATCTCCATCTTCCTTTAGCCGATCGATGATCACGTTGATAGTCTCTGGTGCCCTTGGATTCATCCCCTTCTATGCCCTCGACAAATTCCCCGAGATCAAAGCCGCCGTTCTGCAATACAATGAGCTTGCCCGGGTAAATGCCACTCTTGCCAGAGAGATTACCACTGCATTGGGATTCGGAGACTGGTTTCGCCTCGGGCAGCGGCCGCCGCCAAACGGCCGCCCCCATCCCTGGCCCCAGCCCTGGCGGCTGGAAAAGACCCATCCATCACAATTGCCGGAAAATTTCAACATGCTGTTGATTGTCGTGGATGCCCTGCGGGGTGACGCTTTTCGCTCTGCCGGATATCATCGCAACCTGACGCCCTTTCTTGACCGCTGGGCCGGGGAAGAAGGGCTGTCTTTTCGCCGGGCTTACAGCCAGGGCGGCGGCTCCTTCGCCGCCTATCCATTTTTGGTGGCAGGACGCAGCCGTCTTGATCTTTACGGCCCGGATATATATCAGCAGAATTTGTACTTTAAAATCGCCCGGGCCGAAGGCATTGAGCACCACATGCTGATGAAGGGGTTCGGTCCGCGGGACATCTTCCCACCGGATCTTGCGGTCACCGAGCTTGCGGTTCAACGGGCGGCCAGCGAGCGGCGCTCGGCCACTGCCGATGAAGTCTTTGATGCCGCACGGCAGGCTATCGGGGCACTGCCGACGGGCGCGCGATTTTTGTGCTTTTTAACCCTCATGGACGTCCACAACGATTTGTGGAAAAAAGAAGGCGGGACCGACTTTGGGGATACACCGCGGGATTTATACGACAATAATGTATCGTATCTAGATCAAGCTTTCGGCCGCTTCATCGCCTGGTTTAAAAAAGAAGCTAGTTATGATCGAACCATTATTATGTTTACTTCCGATCACGGTGAGCAATTCTGGGAACACGGCGCCAGCCTCCACGGGCATACCGTATATGAAGAAGAAATCCGTATACCGCTGATACTGGTTTCACACGCCATTCAAAAAAGATTTGAAGATGTGCCGGTGACCGCCGCCGACATGGCACCGACCATCGCCGACCTGGCCGGATACGCTGTCAGCCCCCCGTATGATGATCCCCGCATGGGCATCTCACTTGTGCCGCTGGTCCATGGAAATGAAAGGGAGCGCTATTTAAAAAGGGATGTGGTCGGCAGGGCGTCGTTTAAGCGACGCTATTTTTTGTACCGCAACTGGGAGTGGAAATTTATCTACCTTGCGGAGCTGGATGTGATCCAGCTGTTTAATGTCTTGACGGATCCATCTGAGAAGGTCAATCTGCTCGAGGAAAAACCGGCCCTGGCCGATGAACTGGAGCAGGAGCTGCTTGAATACCTCAAAAGTGTTGAAGGCAGAACCTATCGCGCCAATCTTTCCAAATGATAATATTCGAAACCAGGGTTGATTTACCTGTCAACAATGCATAAATTATCCGGACTTTAGGTTGGATATAATTGAGTTGATTTGAGGCCATAAAACAAAATGATGACCATGGGCAAGAATAAAAAGCAGAAGATACATACCCGTCGGATTGACATCGCCACCTACGAGGGGGGCTCTGATGCCATCATCGTTGAAGGTGTTTTGATCGATGAGCGCCTGGTAAATACTTACCGCCCCACCGGTGAAACCCGCCCCCCGGGCACGGTTCACCGCATGATCATCCGGATGGAAGTCCGGGGCCCCAAACTGGTCATCGAGGATATCGAGGTCGAGCTGCCGACGGTTCCCCGGCAGGAATGCCGGGAAACGCTTGACTCGCTGGTGCCGCTGAAGGGAGTGCCGATTGTCAGCGGCTTTACCAACCGGGTCAAGGACCTCGTGGGGGGAACAAAGGGGTGCGCCCATCTGGTGGCGTTGATTACGGCCATGGCACCGGCTGCCGTTCAAGGGGCGTGGGCGGCGATGTCAAGTAAGCGAAGAGATGCGGCCACCATGCTGCCGGGTGCGGTGGAGAGAATTAAAGACACCTGCCGGATCTGGCGTTCAGACGGCCCCCTGGTTAAAGAAATTGAAAAACAAAAATTCAGGTAATCAGGATGTCGCTCTATAAATCACTGGGTTTCATATTTTTAGGTTTAGGTATGATCGGGGTGTTTGTGCCGTTGCTGCCGACAACCCCTTTTTTATTGGTTTCAGCCGCCTGCTTTGCCAAATCCTCTGACAAATGGCATCGATGGCTGCTGTCAAATCGGATTTTCGGGCCGATCATCAAAGACTGGCAGGAGCGTCAATGCATAGCTTTTGCCACCAAGGTCATCGCCATCTCCCTGGTGGTTCTGTTTGGCGGCGGCTCGCTAATATTTTTATTGACGGGCCTTAAGCTGAGAATCCTTGCCGCTTTACTGATAGCGACAGGTCTGTTTTTTGTGTGCCGTTTGGCCGTATGCCAAAACAAATAAACGCCGCTCCCACGACAATATTTCAACTGTCTTCTAGTTAGGAGGATCTTATCCGGTATGATGCCTCTTGATGTTTTCCAGGTGTGACAGAAAATTGAAGGTGTTTTGTCCCGGCCCTCCTGCATCCGGTAATCGATATTTATGGCGGTCATAAAAATCGATCAGATCCTCAAAGGTGTCCAGATCGTTCCAGGCCGGCAGCAACATTGTGCGAATACCCAGCCGGTCGGCCCGTTGCAGGGTGACGGGTAGCACCGCATCGGTACTCCAGGGAATGTCCTCAAACAGCTCGGGGTGCGGTTGGCGCATGCCGGCCAAATAATAGCCGCCGTCTTTGCACGGGCCGAATACGGTATCAACACCGCCCGACATCAGGGCTTGAAAAGATTGCTCGACCATGGATCGCGGCATATCCGGGGTGTCGCTGTCAATAATGGATACGGCCGCATACCCCTGGTCCAGCTTATCGATGAAAATGTTGTTGAGCCGCTGGCCCAGATCGTCGCCCTTTTGGGCAAAGAGGTTGAAGCCGTTGCCGGTAATACGGCTAAACGTACCCCTGGCGCCCGCCGGTGTAAACGCCACGGCCAGATCGATTCCCTTGAGCCTGCCAACCTCCTCTAGGCGGTCCTGAAGGAAGCAGCGGTAAAGGTCGACGGCCTCTTCGGGTGTAAAATGAGGCAGGAGACGGGTTTTGACCTCACCCGGCACAGGCGCTTTGGCGACCACCACCAGCAGCAATTTAGGGTGATTCTGGTCCATTACAGACTCCATTGAACACCGCATCCCCGGCAGCATTGCGGCGGTCTTGCGGTTTGATGTGCTGTCCTGAATCTAACATAGGCTGCGCCAGACCAGATCTCCTCCAGCGAATTTTCGAACGCGTTACCCAGGAGAATCGAAGCATAGTCAGCAGTGGCAAATGGGGATATGCAGCACGGCAGCACATTGCCGTTGGCGGTAACATACATCAGGGTTAACGGACGATAGCACATACGCCACGGCCGACCTGTTTCTGTTTGGCCCTGCAGGCTCTCGACCGGACTCGTTTGACCGGAGGCGTTCAACCGGACGCCCAGTTTGGCGGCCATTTCCTGGCTTTCTTTAATCAGATTCGATGATCCGTCGGTCGAATCCTGGAGGGTTTTGGTGGCCCGGGCGATCCCGTAGCCCTCGTCATCCTGAAAAAAGACCAGGCGCTGAAGATACACTTCTCCAATGCCTATCTCGGCGGCGAGCGCTATTAATCCAGGCAGTTCCGAAATATTATCCCGGGTTCCCAAAAACCACAGCGACAATTTCGGATAAGTGACCTGACGTTGTTTTTGAAGCAAGCGCAAGGATTTGAGGTTTGCAACAATTTGTTCAAATCGGTCACTACCGCGAATCTTCTGGTATCCACCAGTGCTGGCGGCGTCCAGCGAGATGCGAAGTTCGTCGAGCCCGGCGCTGACAAGCTCGTGCTGTCGCTGAGCGTTGAGAAGGATGCCGTTGGAGTTAAACAGGGCATACACGCTGCGGCTTTTCAGATGCCGGATGATGTCGGGCAGCTCCCGGTTTAAAAGCGGCTCCCCGATGCCGTGCAGGTAAGCCTGTTGCAGATCGGGCAGCTGATCGGTGATCCGGATGAAGTCTGCCAGGGACATATCGCGATCCGGCTCCCAGCTACCCCGGTATAATATGCATCCTTTGCACCGGAGGTTGCAGCGGTTCGTCGTTTCAATATAAAGGATCTTTGGAAGCCTTAAATGTTGTTCTACTCCTGGCATTTATTTCTATCCACATTCTATTATGGGCAAGCGTTTAGCTCATAAGTTCGTAAGTTGGTAAGCTTATTATTCGGCGATGAGCTTTTTTATAATTAGTAACCTCACCTAAACAAAACGATCATATCCCCCTCCCTCAAGCCCTCCCGCCAGGGGAGGGAAGTTGAAAGCCCCCCCTTGACGGGGCAGGTTTGGTGGGGCTGAATTACATGATTGGATCCGTATTAACTTACGAGCTTATGAACTTATCAACTCATCGTTCGGGGCGCCTACGCGCCCCGAACGATGGTGGTGCAGATGCTTCCGGTGCGCAGCGGTTTCTGCTTTGAAGATGACGTGCCTGTCAGCTCCACCTTTTTCCCCTGATAAATCGGGCAGTATTCATCCGGGGCCTCGAGGTTGCCGCGCAGTTTGCGCCGGGCCGCGCAACCCCCGCCGCAGTTTTGAACGTGCTCGCAGCTTGCGCAAAATTCAGGTGTGAGATGGGTTTGTTGAAAAAGGGGGCTATCGAAAATAGCGTCTTTTTTCTCCCCGAGATCGTCGATGGCCAGATCCGACTCGGGCCAGTAAACGCAGGCTTTTATTTTTCTGTCCGGTGTAACGCGCATGCTGCGCTCCCCGCAGGGTGTCCCTTTCAACCCGTTGGTTCCTAAAAATGTATTCACCAGGGGTTCGGTTACGGAAATGATGTCACTCTGATCAAACAGGATGCGGTAGGCTTCCCAATACTGCTCAAAGTCAGGCATGAACTCCTCGGTATACATGGGCTGGTAGGCGTTGACGCGAAAATCGGATCCGAATGATGCCGCCAGCCCGGCAATGCGTCCCAGATCCTTATAGTTCAGGTTCATCAGCACCGCCAGGAGCGACACCCGAATACCCAGGCGCTGGCAGCGTTCAATGCCTGCCATTACCGTCTGCCAGTTGCCCTCGCCCCGGAACTTATCCTGGCGGGCCTGATCCGGAAAATCCACGGAAAATTCGACATCTTCGAAATATTTGAGCGCCTCATCGGGTGTGATCGACAGGGTATAGCCGTTGGAGGCCAGCGTCATTTTGATATGGCGGCTGTGAAGATATTCTATGATTTGAAAATAATCCGGGTTTAAACCGTTTTCTCCGGTACCGAAACCAATCGAGGCGATCTCAAGGTTTTCGCACACTTTGCGGACATCGGCCAGGGTCAGGTCAAAAATATGATCCTGATCCCGGTAGCAATGGGCACAGTCTAAATTGCAATTGGTTGTGAGGCCTATTCCCAATGAAATCATTTAATCACTCCCAATCGATATAGAAATGAAATAAC
>Ga0209536_100002240_pt1 | contig 31456 bp, 29 predicted proteins | sample DeeMarSeWOR28_12_FD_187461 | JGI IMG/M metagenome (GOLD analysis project Ga0209536, IMG submission 187461) | Marine sediment microbial communities from White Oak River estuary, North Carolina - WOR-2-8_12 (SPAdes) (version 2) | ecosystem: Environmental > Aquatic > Marine > Intertidal zone >... | reverse complement strand
CAATTTTGCGTCAATGAGTTGGGTGTCGAAATCAAGAAGAAAGAGGAGCAGCAGATCAATATTTACAATTTGCTCTATGAGGATGTCGTACTTTTTGATTGTGGCATTAAAGGCAACAAGGACTTCCCGGAACAGCAGAAATTATCTGTGTATAAACCGCTGCTTTCTGAGGTAATTGAAACCTGCGAAGCACATATTCAAGACCATAATAAAAAGCCTGTTCGGTATAATATTGAATTAAAAAGTAGCCCTTCGGGTGATCATGTCTTTCATCCTGAGCCTAACTTGTTCACTGAATTAGTCTACAACGTCCTTGAAGGCAGTTTACCTAAAGATCGAGTTTGTATTCAATCGTTTGACCTTAGGATTTTACATTATTGGAAGATGAAATACCCTGACTACACCATTTCATTTTTAATCTCCAATTCCAAATCTCCGACTAAAAATATTGAGGAGCTAGGTTTTATACCTGACATATACAGCCCAAATTATAAATTGGTCAATAAAAAGGAAGTTGACGAGTTACATGGACAGTCAATGAAAGTGATCCCCTGGACAGTAAATGAAATCAAGGAAATGGAGAAGATGATTGAAATGGGAGTCGATGGTTTGATCACAGATTATCCGGATCGTTATATTTCCAATTTTACAGCAGCTCAGTAAAAATCACATCCCACTTTTTGTTTTGATGCAAACCGCTTACTTTTGAGCGCAAATATTAATAGAATTTCCGAAAATGAAGAAAGTTTTAGGCATGGGGAATGCCCTGGTGGATATTTTGGTAAAAATTAATAGCGATCATTTACTTGATGAATTTGATCTCCCAAAGGGTAGCATGCAATTGGTCGATAAAGTAAAATCGCAGCAGTTGATTAGGGCAATAGGGCACCTCAATTATGAAATTGCCTCGGGAGGTTCCGCTGCCAATACGATTAATGGCCTTGCCAATCTTGATCAGTCATGCGGTTATATTGGAAAAATACATGATGATAAATTCGGTAAAGTTTTTTCAGATGATATGACCAAGAAAGGTATTGAAGCAATTTTACTATATGGTAGCCAGGATACGGGTATAGCAACAACTTTAATCAGTGAAGATTCCCAGCGAACATTTGCCACATACCTTGGGGCTGCAGTTGAATTATCTCCAACTGATTTAAAAACGGAATATTTCAATGACTATCATTATTTTCACATTGAAGGGTATCTGGTTCAAAATCATGAATTGATTGAAATGGCAGTGAAATTGGCAAAAATCCATGGATTAAAAGTTTCCATTGATATGGCCAGCTATAACGTTGTAGAAAGTAATTTAGATTTTCTCAGAAAGTTGGTAAAAGAATACGTGGATATTGTTTTTGCAAACGAAGAAGAATCAAAAGCTTTTACAGGAAAGGACCCGCAAAAAGCGTTAGCTGAAATTTCTGGTATGTGTGAAATTGCGATAGTAAAAGTAGGGGCTAACGGATCTATGGCAAAAACTCAACAGGAAGAAATTTCCGTGAATGCCATTGAAGCTATACCGGTAGACACGACTGGTGCGGGAGATTTATATGCTGCCGGATTTTTATATGGATTAGCAAATAACCATTCGCTGGAAAAATGTGCAAAATTGGGCAGTTTATTGGGTGGAAGTGTGATAGAAGTTATTGGACCAAAGATGGATAACAATCGATGGGTCAAAATTAAATCAAATGTCAATACAATTCTTGCTGAATAATATTATAGAAAAGCAAAGAATACCAGCCAGACAATAATAAATAGTGGAATTAGGATGGGTAATGAGAATCTCAGTACGTAACCAAAGAATGATGGCATTTTAATTCCTACCTGCTCAGCAATGGATTTGACCATAAAATTTGGTCCGTTTCCGATATATGTAAATGCTCCAAAGAAAACAGCTCCTATTGATATGGCTTCAAGCATTAAAGCTGAGTCTGTAAATTCATTTTTAGCGAAGTTTAAAACATCCGTAATGGAATTTATATCTCCTCCCACGGAAGCCATTCCTGCAGCTAAGAAATTCAAATAAGTTGGTGCATTATCGAGAAATCCTGAAAGCATTCCCGTACCCCAGTATAAAGTATTATGACTAATTAATGTGACGCCAGCGGGTGATTGGGCAAAGTTGCCAACCAGCTCGAGTGCCGGCATCATCGTGCCAAAAATTCCAATAAAGAGAAATGCCACCTCTTTTATGGGTTCAAAATTAAATTCATTTGATTGAAGTAATTCCTTATTGGCTAAACGATAGGATAAGAATGCCACAGATAGCATAATTATTTCCCGCAAAAAGCTAAACTTCTGACCTAAATAATGAATTGCCGGCACCCAATCGAACACGTTTGGATCAAGAAATACAGCCAATACAATGATCAGCAACCAAATGAAATTTTTAGCACCATTAATACTTATCTTGTCAGTAAATGACTCTTGATGAGTGCCATCCTTATTTCTTCTATCTAAGAGATAAAATATACCAACAAGTATTAATACGCCAAAAAGCCAGGGGAAAAAGTTGTGTGTCAATGTCCAGAAAAACGGTACGCCTTTCAGAAATCCTAAAAACAACGGAGGATCGCCAATTGGAGTAAGCGAACCGCCAATATTGCTGATGATAAAAATGAAAAAGATGATATGATATGCCTTAATACGACCTCTGTTTACACGAATAAATGGGCGAATCAATAGCATCGATGCGCCGGTAGTCCCGATAATATTAGCAATTATGGCACCAATTAACAAAATAATAGAATTTACAGCGGGGGTACCTTTTTTATCAACACTGATCATGATGCCTCCTGATGCTATGAAAAGACCAGTTAATAGTGAAATGAACTGTACATATTCAAATCCGGCATGAATCGGCCCGTGAGAATTATGTAATACAAATAGGTAGTAAAGCACGACAAGTACGGCGAGTGCGATCGCAATTTTAGGGTAATGGTGATGCCAAAAGTGTTCATAAAATAATGGCCCAGTGGCAATCATGAGCAGTAAAACGACAAAAGGGATCACTGCCCAACCAGGTGGTAGGTTATGTTCTGCACCGTGATCTTCTTCTGATATATCTGTTGTAACGGCTGAAGTTAAGTTTTCTACATGTATTATTTCACTTGCCCCATTAGTATCAGGAGTATTTGAAAAAGAACTTGCAGGAATAGCTAAAAAACTTAAAAAAATGAATACGAGAAATACCTGCTTCATAAAAGAAAACTTTATGGTTTAAAAAATTAATACATTAGATGATTTAGCACCGCAAAAAACGATAAAATTTGCCCCAATTACAAAAATTATTACATACTATTACAGAATAAATATTACACTTCTCAAGTTGGATTTATACTCGATAAATGGTCATAAATCAAACCACCCGAAGAATCTGATATTGAACCGGTTACAGATTTCAGAGAGTTAATTTTACCTAAAATCCGTAATAGTCCCAGAAAGGCAAATATAATGGCTTCTTTAAATTCAATGATTTGGTTATCCGGGATAATTATATCCCATTTGCCACCAGATTTTGTTTTTAGGAGATCCATGAGGAAGGAATTTTTTGTTCCTCCTCCTGTTACCAGCATCTTTGCCGATACGGACGTTGAAAACTGGAAATTATCTTCTATTGAACTTGTGATTTGATAGGTGATATGATCACAGAAGGTATTTAGCAAGTTTTCTGTGGTGTCATTCTTGAGTATTGGGAAAATATGATGTTGAACCCATTCCAATCCCAGCGATTTTGGTGGTTTTTGACCATAATACTGCAGGGCATTCAATTTTTGGAGCAGTCTTTTGTTGCATTTTCCAACCCTGGCTGTTTCACCATCCTTGTCATATGGCAGATTCATTCTGGAGGCCAGCTCATTAAGTACTATATTTACCGGGCAAATATCGTATGCAATCCGTTTTCCGTCCTTGTCGAAAGATATATTGGAAAAACCTCCCAAATTTAAGCATGCATCATATTCCTTAAACAATAATTTATCCCCAATAGGAACAAGTGGAGCACCCTGACCCCCAAAAGAAATATCCAGGGAACGTAAGTCACAAACTGTTTTCACGCCCGTTGTCAGCATAATCTGGTAACCATCTCCGATTTGTAGGGTAAGGCCAATTTCAGGTTGGTGAAATATAGTATGGCCATGAGATACGATTAATTGTGGCTTCAACTTATGGACGTCCATAAAGGTTTTTACCTGGTTTCCAATCCATTTACCGTAGTATACATCCAATTTTTTTAATTCAATTCCACTCACCTTAGCGGCATGTTTCAATTTATTTGACAGTTCAATATCGTATGAAACAGATTGACATTGAATAACTTTATAACTCCATTCGAAATTGTAGGAAAACCTGACAAATACAATATCCAGGCCATCCAGGGACGTCCCAGACATCAATCCTATGACATCGTATTTTTTCATGGAATATTTTTAATTTTAGCTTTTTAAAAATGGAAGTTAAACAAATCAAATACAGATTTTGAATATATGTATTGATATTGGAAATACAAATGCCAAATTAGGCTTTTTCAATGAGGATGTTTTAGCAGAAGAAAAGCATTTTGTGACGGATCGTGGCATTTTAAAAATCCTTAACGATTCGCAGGCAGAGCACGTGTTGATCAGTAGCGTAAGGAAGGGGATTGGTAGGATAGTGGAGAGATCCACTAAAATTGCGAATACACTAGTGCTTGATTATACAACACCACTTCCTATAAAAAGTCTATATCATACACCACAGACATTAGGTGTAGACCGTATAGCTTCCGTTACAGGCGCCAGATTTTTATTTAAGAATAAAAATTGCCTTGTCATTGATATGGGAACGTGCATTACCTATGATGTGATAGATAATACCGGAATCTATCATGGTGGAGGTATTTCACCCGGAGTTGACATGAAATTGAAAGCAATGCATAAGTTTACTTCAAAACTACCTATAGTAACTGCCAAAGGATTACCTGAATTAATTGGTAAAAGTACCAAGGATTGCATGTTAAGTGGGGCTATTTATGGCACAATTGCCGAATTGGAAGGAATAATTCATCAGTACATGCAATTTTTTGATGATTTAGTCATTATATTCTGTGGTGGAGACGCGAATTTTTTTGAATCTAAAATAAAAGGTCACATCTTTGCAATCCCAAATTTAGTGCTTATCGGTCTAAATCAGATTTTGAGATTTAATTTACATGCATAAAAAATTCGGTTCTTTTGTATTATTCTTGTTTGGATGTGTTATTGGGATAAAAGCTCAAAATGCGGCAAGTCCATATTCCATTTTCGGAATTGGTACGATTTCAAATTATGGCTTGACCTACCATAAAAGCATGGGTGGATTGGGAATAAGCAATGGAAAACCATGGATACTCAATAATATCAATCCGGCAATTCTTCCAATAAACAATTTCTCAACATTTGATGCAGGGCTTTATACTGAGGTAAGAAATTTAACAACCTCAGAACTGAGTCAAAGTAATACAACCGGAGGCTTGAGCTATCTTACGTTAGGTTTCCCAATTGTTAATACAAAGTGGACAATGGCTATTGGCCTCATGCCTTACAGTAATGTATCCTATAATATTACAACCAGTGGAAATGTCACTAACAAAGAAGAAGCTACAGCAAATTATCAATATGAAGGAAATGGAGGCATTAATCAGGTGTACCTCAGTAGTGGCTGGCAGTTGGTTCCTAATTTATTATATATAGGTGCGAGAGCAGGTTATGCGTTTGGCACGGTTGAAGACAACACAACTATCAATATAGACGAGGTCCTCTACGAAGATGAAGAAGACGATACCGGGGTGACGAAAGATTTCAGATCATCCCGATTTTACAGATCGAACAGGTATTCTGATTTTCTTTTTGAGGGGGGACTTTATTTAACAAAAAAAGTAGGCAAACAGACGTCTGCTAATCTTGGATTTATCTATGAGCTATCGACAAATATGAATACCAGAAGAGATGAAAGAATAGAAATTGTTGACGGCAGTACTCCAGATCCTCCAACAGATATTATTTTAGAAAATGCAAAAGGCACGACCTTTTTACCACAGAAATTTGGTGGGGGATTGAGCCTCACAAAAGGTTATAAGTGGACTTTTGGAGTGGATTATTATTCAAGAGATTGGAGTGATTTTTCATCGGATTTTGGGACTGCGCAAAATCTGACAAAAAGTTACGAAATCATTGCTGGAGGTGAGTTTACGCCGGATTTATTTTCAGTAAGTAGTTATCTGGAGAGGGTTACATATCAGTTTGGATTCAACTATGAACAAACACCTGTGATGATAAATAATATAAATATTGATGACTTTGGTATCAATTTTGGTGTATCTTTGCCAGTAGGTAACTCATCTATATTTAATGTTGGATTTAAGTATGGTCAACGGGGTACCACATCTAATGGTTTAATTAGAGAAGATTATTTTAAAATAAACCTGGGAATGACATTTAATGATCGATCTTATGGTTGGTATAGAAATCAGAGAAAGTTTAATTAATATGTTAATTATGAAAACAAAAATTTTTCTTATCGGATTACTCGGAATTTTTCTTTTTAATACGGCAAATGCCCAATGGAATTGGCCTGATGATAGAGCTAAAGCAGAAGAAAAAAATGCGCTTTATACGGACAGTTTCAAACAAGGTAATTATAGAGCAGCTGCAAATCATTTGAGCTGGTTGCTTGTAAATGCCCCAGATCTAAATAAATCTATTTACATAAATGGAGTTAAGATTTATGATGGCTTGGCTAGCGAGGAGGCTGATAATGCAAAGAAAATCATTTACCAGGATTCTGTTTTATTACTCTATGATTTGAGAATCAAGTATTTTGGAGAAGAAGGACAGGTGTTAAACAGGAAAGCATATGATGCATATAAATATTATAGCAGCGAACAGGATAGATATGATGATCTCTTTACACTCTTTAAGAGTACCTTTGAATTGAATGGGAACAATGTGATGGATATAAATCTGCTTCCATATATGGATGTAGTAAGAAGGTATAAAATATCAGGAGGAACTATTACGGATGAGGAAGTATTGGACATCTATGAGGAAATAGTAAATATCACAAACTTTAAAATTGGGAAAGGTAAGAATGTAGATCGGCTGAAAATTGTCCTTGATAAAGTAAATGAGTTGTTGGTGAGTACCGTTGATGTGGATTGTGACTTTGTCGAAAATACGCTTGGTCCTAAACTTAAAGCGGAACCAGACAACCTGAAACTAGCTAAAAATATTTTGAGGTTAGGATTTGCGGGAAAATGTATGGATTCAGAGGTATTTATTGAAGGAGCAAAAGTGGTACAAAAGCATGAGCCTGAATATGGTCTGGCAAAATTAATAGGTCAAACAGCAGCCTCTAAGGGTGATTTTGAAACCGCGGTAAAATATCTAGAGGAATCTGTAGAACTTACAGATGATAATACGAAAAAAGGTGAATCCTTATATTCATTGGCAGTGATCGAATCCAATAGAGACCGTAAAGTGAGTGCACGAGATTATGCCAGAAAATCGGCCGCTGTAGATCCAACCAATAAAGATGCTTATAAGTTAATCGGCAACCTTTATTTCAATAGCTTTACTGATTGTAAAAAGGGAGAAAATCCCGTACATGATAAAGCGGTATATATTGCCGCTTATGAGATGTTTAGGTTAGCCGGTGACGGAGCCGGTATGAGTCGTGCAAAGGCACAATTCCCAACCATGGAAGAGATTTTTACCTGGGATTTGCAGGAGGGGGATCAATATAAGGTCGGATGCTGGATCAACGAAACTGTATCCATCCAAAAAAGATAAAAAAATAAAATTGCAAAAAGCGGTCTGAGTATTTCTTTGACCGCTTTTTTTGTTTAAATAAATGAGGCTTTTACTATTTTTGCTTTGCTTGTTCTCGATGGCTTTGTTGTTGTCACACTGTGGATCAAAGTCAGATGAAATGATGCAGGTCCAGGAATATACCGGACCAATTTTGGATATAGGACCTGCTGTCACTTATTATTCAGATTCAGCAAGAGTAAAAATGAAAATGGAAGCGCCCAGACAATTGGAATTCGGTACTGGCGACAGGGAATTTCCGCAAGGATTGTTACTCCAATTTTTTGACGTTGACGGTAATCTAACGTCTACCCTGAAAGCAGACTATTGTTATTATACAAAAAAAGATGACCTCTATAAAGCTACTGGAAATGTGGTGATTGAAGATGTCGAGACAAAGGACCGACTCGATACAGAAGAATTATACTGGGATCAGAAAAAGGAGGAAGTATTTACTGATAAGTTCGTAAGAATTGAAAAAGACGGAGAATTACATGTTGGGGATGGATTGGAGGCCAAACAGGATTTTTCATATTGGAAAATATTAAACTCAAAGGGTACAATAATGCTAAATGAATAATACGAGTGAGAAAACTGCCCTTGTTATTTATTTCTCTGGTCTTGCTAATAATAGGCATTCATCAAACATTTCTCAGTGGGCTACAACATGCTTACTGGATTTATATGTTTTCTTTGGCATTTTTGTTTTTATATTGGTATCTGAAAGGCCCTAAGGATGATAAAAAAAATTGATGAGTAATCTCCAAATAAGGTAATTGCCTCACTGGAATAATGTTTGAAATTAATTATATTATAGTAGTACTGGTTTCGTTGGTATTTTCCGCTTTTTTTTCCGGGATAGAAATAGCTTTCATTTCCTCAGATAAATTGCATATTGAGCTCAGAAGTCAACAGGGATTTTTTTCTGATAAAATTTTATCCCGTTTTCTTAAGCGACCATCCTGGTTTATCACCACTACGCTCATTGGGAATAATGTGACCCTTGTGATTTATGGCATTTTCATGGCTTTTTTACTTGAACCATGGATTACAAGCCTACTTCCTTCTTTCATGAATAATGAATTATTCATATTTATTTTGCAGACGATTATTGCAACATTTATCGTGCTGGTAACAGCGGAGTTTCTACCCAAAAGTTTATTTCTAATTCATCCAAACAGGATGCTTTCATTGCTTGCTCTCCCGATATACATCATATATATTATTTTTTTTCCGGCAGTCTGGTCAATTGTCCATCTTTCTAAATTTTTGATCGAACGAGTGCTAAGGTTGGAATATTCTGAAGATAAACCAGTATTTGGATTGATCGACCTCAACCAATATATACAGCGGATGATCCATGACCAGGAAGAACAGAAAAAACAGGAAGTTGATGCTAAAATATTTACCAACGCGTTGGAATTTAAAACAGTAAAAGTAAGGGATTGCCTGGTGCCCCGAACTGAATTAGTGACAGTGAATATTGAGGGTTCAATGGAAGATTTACGTTCTGCATTTATTGACAGCGGGTATTCAAAGGTATTGGTTTACAAAGAATCAATTGACAATATTGTCGGATTTTGCAATTCCATAGAATTATTTAAAAAGCCGCAAAACATATCAGATATTCTTACACCTATCATTATTGTTCCTGAAACCATGCTGGCAAATGATTTGATGATTCAGTTTATATCAGAACGGAAAAACATTGCTTTGGTGGTTGATGAATATGGTGGCACTTCAGGCGTGGTAACCATCGAGGATATTATGGAGGAGATATTTGGTGAAATCCAGGACGAGCATGATGAGGAAGATCTTCTTGAGAAAAAAATTGATGAGAATAATTATTTACTCAGTGCACGGCATGAGATTGATTATTTAAATGATAAATACAATTTTCATTTACCGGAAGGTGATTATGAAACGCTTGGTGGATTGATCCTTTCGGTTGCCGAAGACTTTCCGGAAAAAAATGCATCCATTAATTTCCACGAGTTTATATTTACTATTGAAAGTATATTGAATAATCGATTGGACAATATCAGGCTCACCATAAACAGGGAAAAACTGTAGGTTGTAGATCTGGGATTTGAAAGATTAATTTTTTGGTTTTAAATAGTGAAGTAGCTATTTTTGCGGCACTTTAAGAAAATTTCATATGGCATTAATAAATAAGATAAGACAAAGATCGGGTTGGGCAATTGGGTTTGTAGCAGTTGGTCTTGGTTTCTTTGTTGTTGGAGGAGACATTCTCGGCCCTAATTCTACGATATTGGGCAAGAACAAAACAGACGTTGGCGAGATCGCTGGCGAAACCGTTGAGCGGGAAAGGTATCAGCAACAGATCGACGAAATTAAATATAATTATACCGTTAATTATGGCAGGAATCCTTCAGAAAATGAAATGTTTTCTATTCGCCAGCAAGCATGGGATTATCTTATTGTAAAAATTGCTTTTCAGGAGCAGTATGATGAACTCGGATTGAAAGTAACTGATGATGAACAGTGGGATATGGTTCAGGGAAACAATGTGACCTTTGAAATTAAACAGGCATTCACTGACCCTCAAACCGGCGAGTTTCAAAGGGACAGGATAATCAGCTATTTGAAGCAGGTCAGTCAGCTGCCACCTGCTCAGCAGGCATCATGGTATCTTTTTGAGCAGAATCTTAAACCTTCCAGATTAAGGATCAAATATGATAATTTATTGGTAAAGACAACCTATTCCACAGAGGAGGAGGCAAAAAAGCAATACCAGGAAGAAAATTCTGTAGCAGAAATAAAATATTTATATATACCCTATTACTCAGTGTCTGATTCTTTGGTAACTGTAACCGACAGTGAATTAAGGAGTTATTTGAACATACATCAGACTGAATATCAGGTGGAAGAGAGTCGCGATTTTAGTTATATCTCCATACCAATGGTTCCATCTTCTGAAGATACTGCCTTTTTCCAACAGGAAATGGCACAATTAAAAGATGATTTCAAGGCAAATAATGAGGATTCAATTTTTGCCAGGAACAATTCAGATGGTGATCAATTTTATTCGCGATTGACTATTGATGCATTACCAAATATGCTCCAGTTAAACTATACTAATCTTAGTAAAGGGGATGTAAGGGGGCCATATTTCAATGAGGGTAGATTTGTCATTTATAAAATCTCGAATATTGTCGAAGATACGGTAGGAGCGGTTAAGGCTAGTCATATTCTTATCAAATGGACTGATGAGTCAGATGCCGCAAAGACAACAGCAAGAAGTAAAGCGCAAGGTATACTGAACCAATTGCGCAGAGGGGGTGATTTTGAGCAATTAGCCAGGGAAAATAGCCAGGATGGCTCAGCACAAAGTGGAGGAGATCTTGGTTGGTTTGGACCAGGGAAAATGGTTAAGCCTTTTGAACAGGCGGCTTTTGGGGCAACTTCAAAGGGATTGATAAACAGGCTTGTAGAAACTCAGTTTGGTTTTCATATAATCAAAATTACTGAGCCAATGAATAAAAATGTATATGTCGTAGCCAGTGTGGAACGTGATATTACACCAAGTGATGAAACAAGGAATAAGGCTTTCAGAAGAGCAGATTATTTTGCCTCAACAAGTAATGATTACGAAGAATTCATTGAAAATGCTGAGCGAGATTCTTTACAAGTTTACAACGCTGAGAATATCGGGAAAAATGACAGAAGGTTTAACGATGTGAATAATGCCAGACTTGTAGTCCAGTGGGCATATAATGATGCTGAAATTGGTGATGTATCTGATGTTAAAGAATTGGAGGATCAGTATGTTGTGGCAACATTAACCAAAATTACTGATGCAGGTCCTGCCACATTGAATGATGTGAGAGAACAGATTGAGCCAAAGGTTGAAAATGAAAAGAAGGCAGAGATAATCATAGAAAAGCTTAGTGCACTGGAGGGGACTCTCGACGAAATCAGTGAAAATTACGGTAGTGACGCAAGGGTTTACTCTTCAAGTGATCTTAAATTTTCGACAAATTCACTTCCTACTGTTGGATTTGCTCCGGAGGCTATTGGTAGAGCCTTTGCGCTAAATAGTGGTGATCGTTCGGAACCTATTAAGGAGGAGAACGGTATTGTTATCATTGAGATGATAAATATGACGCAGGCACCTGAAATAGCGGATTACTCGACATATAAGAACCAAATAGAACAACGAACATCCAGTAGAGTATCCTATAGCGCAGGAGAAGCGATTAAAGAAAATGCAAATATCAAGGATTTAAGGTACAGATTTTTTTAAATCTGTACCTTAAATCTTTTCAACGAGAAATTATTTTACTTATCCTATGGATTCCATCGAAGCTTTTAAAGAAAAGCTGGATAATGAACATGATTGGCCAACAACATATATGTTTAAGTTTGTTGTACCTGCGGCCAAAGCAATCGAAGTAGAAGCTGTCTTTTCGAAAGAAAAATTGCAGGTTAAGGAATCAAAAGCTGGAAATTATATGGCTTTTACCATGAATAAAATGATATTCTCCAGCGATGAAGTTGTTGAGATTTATCAGGAGGCAAGAAAAATAGAGGGTTTGATCGCCCTTTAGGCTTATTCTTGTGAATATTCAATAATTTCTCGTAAATGTTCTTTCACGTGTTTGAAATCGAAACCATCATAGGGAGCAGTGACGATTGTTTTCAATAAATCATTGACTATATGCGATTTGAAACCAATTTTTTCTGCATACTTTGTCACGACTTCCAATTCGATATCTTCGACCCGGCCATCGAGATATATCATGAAAACCAGGTTAAATAAATGTTGAAGTGCTTTTTCCTTATTGATAATTTCATTTTCCTCATAAGATGGATCTATGTATTTCAATTCATTTTCATTAATCTGAAGCTGCACTCCCCACTTGAATAAACAACCCACGAAATCTTTGGATAAAAATCCCTCGTTCAAGAAGGAATGATAAATATGAAAAAAGCTGTCTTTAATTGATTTTATCTCTTCTTGACTTATATTTCTGTTATCAATTTTCATTAGATTCACTTGTAAACAGCATTTATACTAAAGATAATCTTTTTGCCTTAAATTTATGGATGTATTCAATAAAAACTAAAATTCATTGAAAAATCAACTAATTATACTTCTTGTTTTTACTTTTTATTGCATGAGTTTTTTTTCGTGTAAACAAAAGAAGGAAGAAAAAGGCAATACAGGGCTATTCCAGGAAAGTACCACCCCTCTGGCAATGGATGATACTACGGATATTCAAACAGATTTCAGCATTGAATTAAATATAGATTCTGATCCTGAGCGTGGATCCTGGCAAAATCCTGATCTTGTTATCGAAAAGTTGGGGGACCTTTCTGGCAAAATTGTAGCAGATATCGGATCCGGTACGGGATATTTTACATTTCCAATATCCAGAATGGCGAAAAAGGTCATTGCAATTGATATTGAACAACGATACCTGGATTATATCGAAGACCGAAAACTGGAACTGCCTATTGAGCAGGCGGATGTTATAGAGACGAGATTAACTGTAGAAGATGAACCAAACCTCCATACCGATGAAGTAGATGCTGTTCTAATGGTAAATGTTTTTTATTATTTAAATGATCGATCGGCTTATATGAAAATTGTGAATAATGCCTTGCGTGAAAATGGTATACTTGTACTGGTCGATTTTAAACCCGGAGATCTACCGGTCGGCCCCTCCGGAGATAAGGTTCCCGCAGATGAAGTAATAAAAATATTAAGTTCAGCAGGATTTGAAGATATTCAGCTAGACCAGGAAAGTTTACAGTATCAATATATTATCTCAGCAAAATAATTGATTATGAGAAAAGCATTTATTGCTTTATTTTTTGTATGTATAGGCCCGATTTTAGAAGCACAAACATTATCAGAATCGTCCAGGATAAGTTTACTCACCGGATCTCCTGGCGAAGAGTTATATTCTACATTCGGGCATAGTGCCATCAGGGTAAATGATCCGTTGCAACATCTTGATATTGTATTCAACTATGGCACGTTTGATTTTAATGCACCTAACTTCTATTTGAATTTTGCACGAGGGAAACTACTCTATAAACTTTCAATTGAGACGTTTGAAAGTTTTCAGTATTCCTTTAAATATGAAAATCGTTCAATAGGTGAGCAGGTCTTAAATTTAACCTTCAATCAAAAACAAAAGTTATTTGATTTGCTACAGGAAAATTACAAACCTGAAAACCGATATTATAAATACGATTTCTTCTTCGATAATTGCGCGACCAGAATCCGTGACCTGATGATCACTGCCTTTGGAAATGATTTCACCAATCATTACCCGAAGGCATGGGAAAACGATCATTTAACTTTTCGAAACCTCATTGATCTTTATTTGGGTGATCATCACTGGTCGGATTTTGGTATTGATCTGGCGCTTGGATTGCCGACTGATGCTTTAGCCAGCCCACCAGATTATATGTTTTTACCAGACTATTTGGCTGAAGGTTTTGCTACTGCAACAATTATGCAACATGGAGAAAAAGTGCCTTTTACCTCGAATAATAGAATTATCTTATCCAAAATTGATATGGTGCCCAAAGTATTTTTTATTACTCCGGGACGTTTAATGTGGTTCCTTTTTCTTTTAGGAGCAGCGCTAAGTTATTTGAGCTTTAAAAAAGGCATAAATATACGATGGTTCGACGTGGTTTACTTTAATCTGATAGGTCTGGTAGGCTGGATGGTATTTTTGCTATGGTTTTTTACAGATCATGTCGCAACAAAGGAGAATTTAAATTTGTTATGGGCGTTTCCATTGCACTTCCCTATTTTTTTCTTTTGGAAGAAGCTTTCAGTAACTTTCCGTAAATGGTACATGATATTGTTTGGTAGTATTTGTTTATTGCTAATACTCACGTGGTCGGTATTTCCTCAAAATTATAATTTTGCATTTATCCCAATGATCCTAATCATGCTCATGAGATTTGTAATGCTCTTTAGGGATGGTCAGCAAAAACCAATTGAAGTTTAGATAGTTAGTTTATTAAAAGAATTACCAATGTGGATAGAACAAGATAATAGACTGAAAGCCGAATTTCAATTTGATAGTTTTGTTGATGCATTTGCTTTTATGACGAAAGTAGCCATCATTGCTGAAAAAATGGATCATCATCCCACATGGTCAAACGCGTACAATAAGGTTTCCATTGAGCTTTCAACTCATGATGCAGGGAATATTGTTACAGAAAAAGATCATCGGTTGGCAAAGGAAATTGATAAACTTTTAAAATAGTCAGTTGAAAGGGCAGATCACATCATTGTACATGGTGCCAACACCGATTGGTAACTTAAAGGATATCACCTTAAGAGCGCTGGAGGTCTTGAAAGATGTTGACCTTATTTTAGCAGAAGATACACGAACAACGGGGAAGCTTTTAAAACATTTTGAAATTACTACAAGGCAGAAGAGCTATCATATTCATAATGAACACCAACAGGTACAATCTTTAATAGCACGTATGGTGGAAGGAGAGCGATTTGCATTGGTTACTGATGCTGGAACACCTGGTATATCTGACCCTGGCTTTTTATTGGTTAGGGCAGCAAGAGATGCAGGTCTGATGGTTGAATGCCTCCCCGGTGCTACTGCATTTGTACCGGCTTTGATCAAGTCAGGAATACCCGCAGATCGATTTGTATTTGAAGGATTTTTACCCAATAAAAAAGGGAGGCAGACCAGGCTGCAAAAATTGGCAAATGAGGAGAGGACAGTCATTTTATATGAATCGCCATACAGGTTGGTGAAAACACTTAGTCAAATCATAGAATATTTCGGCAATGATCGTATAATCTCTGTTTCCAGGGAGCTCACGAAAATGTTTGAAGAGACAATTACCGGAACAACTGAGGAGGTTTATGATTATTTTGCTTCGAAGGAAATAAAAGGAGAACTTGTGGTAATTATTCAAGGGAAAAGCTAAAAGTAATTTAATGCTTTTTGAATCTTGATATTTTTTTTAAACTAATTTCGAATCAAATTTATCTAATATGAAAATTGACCTCCAACATGCACTAAATGAAGTAATAAAAATTGCCCGTCGGGCTGGTGAATTCATCCGGCATGAAGGGCAATTGTTTGATCCATCAATGATAAAGGAAAAAGGCATCAATAACCTGGTTTCCTATGTGGATATGGAAGCCGAGAAGATGATCGTTCAAACCTTGAAATTTACTTTGCCCAATGCTGGCTTTATCACAGAAGAAGGAACAGAGACGGGTAAAGCTGCAAAATATAACTGGGTTGTGGATCCGTTGGATGGAACGACAAATTTTATGCACGGATTACCACCATATTCTGTAAGTATTGCACTATTGGATAAAAATGAACCTGTTCTTGGCGTCGTTTATGTTGTTAATTCAGATGAATGCTTTCATGCAATTAAAGCTGGGGGAGCATTTTGTGACCGAAAAAAAATCCAGGTATCTGGAGTGAGTGATTTCAAGGATGGTCTGTATATAACTGGTATTCCATATACTGCATTTGATAAACTCGATCAATTTTGGGATATATTTAGCTACTTCACTAAAAATAGTCATGGCATCAGAAGGTTGGGTAGTGCTGCTGTCGACCTCGCTTATGTAGCGGCCGGTCGTGCAGAAGGATTTTTTGAGCATGGATTGAATCCATGGGATGTAGCAGCAGGCGCTTTGATTGTGAAAGAAGCAGGAGGAATTGTGACGGATTATCAGGGAGGAGACAATTATCTCTTTGGGAATGAAATAATTGCAGGAACAGCAGTACAACCTGAAATGTTGAAGGTGATCACTAAATATTGGGAAGGGTAACAAATCGTGTATCAAGCTGTTATATATAGAAAGGATTTCTGATGGTGCAGGCGATTTTGGTAGGTGTGATTTTTTTAGCAGCCCTTATTTACCTGGGCAGGTTTATTTATAAACAGGCTTCAACTGGTAAAAATGATGCTTATTGTGAAAAATGTCTGCCAAATGATCATGTAAAAAATGCAAATTCGTCTCTTCAGGAAGACGCATAAACAAATCAATTATTTTCTTTCAACTTTCATCTCATTGATTGAAGATCTTTCCATTTGAGACAATAAATGAATGGCACATTGTAAAAATTCCTTAGTTGTTGAATAATTCTTGATTTATTCAGCCAATGTGGCTTGAAAATATCTTTCTTTCAGGATATTTAGATGATGCAGAGCATATCCAATATATTGAAATCCCAGGGCAGGAGGTGTTATTTCCACCTCAAAGCAGATCCCCTTTTTGTGGAATTGGTTGAAAGTGAGATATTGAAAAAGAACCATACAATTTGAAATTCTTCCAATTAATCTTGTATAGTACTGTTTCGTACGTTGGTATTGTTGGCATAAAGCTTTTCGTCGAGTCCAGGCCAAATGATTGCCTCACCTCTGGTGAAGGCTAATGAAATTCGTTCATTATCATAGCATGCTGCAAAATATCTTTCGGTGTCCATTTATTTGGCTGATATCTGTAATCCTGGAATTCAACTAAACAATTTTTTACGCGCTCAAAGTCAACTTTTGCTTCTTCTAATCCTGAAATCAGGTCAACATTTTCATTAATCAGCATAATATACCTGTCAAAAATCTTTGACATAAATGTCAATTCACTACTTTTCATCAGATGATGCATTTTAATTGTTTTTAAAGATCAGCACTTGTTTTGTACCTGTATTGGGCTGGTTAACATATTGAAATAAATTTTCAATGCAATTTACTGTTTTAAAATAAATTAACTTTTCGGAGTATCAGGCTTAAAACCTTTTGAGGATATTGCTATTTAAGACAAGTGATATTTGAGTGATTTTTAACACGTTTGTATAACTTTAGTTTTATAATTTTGATGCTCTAATTGAAATAATGATACATGAGAACGATTTGTTCAACAGGTAACAGCCTGATTTTTCAGGTTATCATAAATTAAATTGTATGAATACAATTGAACTTAGTTACGACGAAAAATGTGCATGCAATAATGACCGGTTTTGTTCCTTTATTGAGCGACATGATGCTTTTTCAAAGAAAGAAATCAACCATTTGCAAGCGGCGATTCTGAATAAAAAGCTGTCAAGCGTATTGTATGTAAGTGCAACATTGGCTGTCTGGAGCATGGTTGCTGCGTGGGTAGATGCTGTCATATTGCCCGTTATAATTATTTATACATTTACATGGCCTGGCGCGGCATACTTTCCACTCTTATTCCCGGTATTATGGACTATTGTTAATGCAACCTTTAAGTTTTTATACATTCGCCACAGGTTGGGTAATGCCATCTCTTTACGTGACAATTTACTGGCTGTATTCCCATATGCCGGGGCAGCGTTTTTACTTAAAAACTGGTTCGTCGGCGATCCACTGTTGCGAAAAGCAAGTCTGGCATACATAGGGCATCAGAAAAAATTGGTGATGCAGAAAGTGCTTGGCTTTTTTAACGGGAGATAAATTAATTGATTGGGTGAATAACGCATGTCACACAGTGTTTTTATCTAATCCAATCATTTCCATAAACTAGTTGCTCATCGAACGAATCATTTCGCGCAATCTATTAGAATTTTTTATGGCATATCCGTTAAAATCGTTGTTGAAAAATGCCCACACTTCCTTATCATCTCCGAGCCAGCCCTTGATCTTTTTAGCAAAGGAATCTAATTCATGATCAGAGTAATCTGAAGCATAAAGTTTTTTAGGTCCGTGAAACCGCAGGTATACAAAATCTGTTGTAACCTCTTCATGATAAGGGAATCGTCCCCCCGAATCGGCAATGACAAAGGCAAGATCATGCTGGGCAAGCAAATTAAAAAAATCATCAGAAATCCATGATGTATGTCTCACTTCCACAGCAAACCTGTAAGAGTTGTATTCTCTTTTTAATATGTGTAGAAAATCATGAACTGATGATCTGTTAAAATGTAATCCTGGTGGTAACTGGATAAGAATCGGCCCCAGACGTGATTTCATTTCTTCGAATAAAACGAAGAATTTTTTCAGTGGTTCTTCAACATCATTTAATCGCTTCTGATGGGTAATGAATCGACTCAGCTTTGGGCAAAATCTGAAAAAATCAGGAGTTCGGTTGATCCATCCCTTTATCGTCGGTTTTTTGGGAAGGTGATAAAAACAGGAATTCAATTCGACACAATCAAAGTTGGTAAGGTAATATTCAAGATATTTATCAGACTTGATATGTTCAGGATAAAAAATCCCGGCCCAATGCTTGTAACTCCATCCCGACGTGCCAATATATAATGTCTGTAATTTATTTTTATTTGCCATCAGTTATTTGCTGATTCATTATGATTAATTCATAATAGGCTTTATAAATAATCTGTAATACCTCTGGCACAAAAAATTAGTCATTGCTGATCTTTTTGTATTTATTCATAATTTCAATCACGTTATCAATAGGAATAGAGGTGACTTTGTGATCAGCTCTGCCAGTCATCGTGTTTGCGGCGAATAAAGAATTTATTATCGCTTCTTCAGTAGCTTCAATTGCAGCTAAAAATAATGGTGTAACATTTTCGTTTCGAAGCACTTCACTTTTGTAAAATGGTGATTCATTTGAGTTAGCTACGAAATTTTTCTTGGCTGTTGATAAAGCAATCACATAATCTCCACTTCCATTGGATGCAATTCCACCTGTTTTGGCCAAACCCATGATAGCCCTTTTTGCTAATCTTTCTAAGTTTCTGGCACTTAACGGTGCATTTGTTACTACTATAATCATGCATGAACCATCAGCTTCATTTAAAATTTTATCCCGAGAAGGGTAATTACTTAGTTCTTCTCCTATTGGAACACCATTTATTTCAAGTACACCTCCAAAATTAGTTTGTACTAAAACGCCAACCGTATAACCTCCCAAAGATGCAGGTATTACCCGCGATGATGTCCCTATCCCTCCTTTATATCCAAAACAAATTGTTCCGGTTCCAGCTCCAATATTTCCTTCTTCAACTAGGCCACCTCTTGCATTTTGAATAGCCGCTAATACATGTTCTTCCTTTATATGTCTACCTCTAATATCGTTTAACCACCCATCATTGGTTTCACCTACGATTGGATTAACTGAACGCACATCTTGGTTTCCAGGTAATCCTATTATATAGCTAATTAAAGCATCTGAGGCTGTTGGAACACTCAATGTGTTTGTCAGGATTATTGGTGTTTCGATATTTCCCAATTCTTTGACTTGACTATAACCGGTCAATTTCCCAAAGCCATTTCCTATATATATCGCTGCAGGAACTTTTAACTGAAAAATATCATCACTATGGGGTAGTATAGCTGTTACACCTGTTCTTATACTATCTCCGATTATTAAGGTTTTATGCCCAACTTTTACTCCTTCTACATCTGTTATTGCGTTATTCTTCCCTGTTTTTAAAACACCGATCTTAATTCCATAATCTCTAGCCCTTCTTGTCTGAGAGAAACTGTGAATTCCTATTAGAATTAGAATAAGTATTAAATAAATCTTTCGTATCGTGATTTTCATTTTTTTATTAAATCCAATTTTTATGTTAATCACGCCCAAATACTTTTTACTCAAATAGGCGAAATGATTCATGGCGAAAACACATTTTCCATTTTCCATCAATAAGAACAAATAAAGTAGACTATGTGCTCTTTATTTCGATTTTCTTTCCATTATTGTCAGTAGCAATCCAATGGAATTTGGTACTAAAATGAGCATTATTACTTGTTAAAACATCAATATGTAAATCACTATATCCAGCATGTTTAACTACATTTAAATTTCTATAAAAATCTTTGATATCAGCTGCGAATGATTCAAATGAAGAATACAAAATACCATTACTCATTATCTTTGCATCACCAGTATAATAACTTAATGCTGAAATTGCACTTTTAGAATTTAAATGATTTAAAGCTGTTTTTTCAATATCAGCTTTTATTCGAGAAATTTGATTTTCCGAGAGTTTTAAATCATTATAATTTTTACGTGACATAATTAAAAATCATCCTGATACTATCAATAAAAGTAAAATATTATGGCTCATTTTTCATAATATTAAAATACTTAACCGAAGTTGACGGTAGATAATCACTAAAAAATGGTCAAATCTTCAACCCCTCTGTGCAGTTTCTGCAAATATCAATTCCCTTTCGGTTGGTTAATAAACGAAACCTGAAATCCTGGTATTTTTCGCCATTCCAGATCTCAGTAAAAGATTGTTCATGGATGTTCCCCATGGTGTACCTGGCATCTTTGTCGAAACAGCAGGGCACAATATTCCCATCCCACGTCATGACACAGGAGTGCCACATTTTCCAGCATTTATTAAAATGATCATTCTTTATTATATATTGGCTATTCCCATTATGCCGGTAGCGGCTGAACTTGTCTTCTTGCGGAATGAGGTCGGAGCCATTTTCATAATCATAGACCTGGGCAGTTTTCAATTCCAATTTGTCGACGCCAAGTTTTTTTGCCAACTCTTTAATCTCTGGTATCTGAAGAATGTTATGTTTAAAAAGAAGGAATTGAAGTATGATGTAAGGTGATGTGTTTTTGCGTTTCTTTTTGGCTTCCACGATGTTCTCAATACTGGAGATCACCTTTTGAAGATTTCCTCCAACACGGTATTTCTCGTAGGATTCCTGGTCAATCCCATCCAACGAAATGATGACCCTGTTCAATCCGCTTTCAACCGTTGCAATTGCATTGTCAATAGTTAGATAATGCGCATTGGTAGATGTGGCAGTATAAATCTTTTTGCAATTAGCATATTTTACCGCGTCAAGAAAGCCTGGATTAAGATAGGGTTCACCCTGAAAATACAGAATCAAATATGTTAAATATTCATGTAGCTCGTCTATTATTTTGTGAAAAGTTTCATGGCGCATCATTCCAGTTGGTCGCGAAAATGACCGAAGACCACTTGGGCATTCAGGACATCTGAGATTACAGGAGGTGGTTGGCTCGATAGAGATGCTTACAGGAAATCCCGGATGAACCGGAGATTTGGATCTCAGTGCTTTTTTAAAGCTTTGATAGTTTACCCATCCGTTTGCAATTCGTCGGGCAGAAACTGTGGAGGTAAAATTCATGGCATCTATCAGAGTCGCTTTCATTCCGCTCATCATTGTGAAAATTTAAAGATAAAAAAATGATGGTTGTGTTTATGTCTTCTCCTTATAAATGATGATTTTCGCATGTAAATATGAGGAACATGAGGAGATGGAATATTCTGGTAGGAGTGCAATTAGTTTTAATCATTATGATAATTTCCTGTCAGCAAAAACATGAAAATAAAGGAGAGAAGCATATGAAGCATACTGTCAAAGATCCCCACTCATTTGCCCGACCTGAGGAGGCGATTATAAAACATATCGACCTGGACCTAAAGGTTGATTTTGAAAAGAAACAAATTATCGGAGTAGCTAGTCTTCGATATGAGAAATCAGCAGATGCAGATCAACTTTTTCTGGACACAAAAGATCTGAATATTCAGGAAATAAAGTTTGAAACCGGACAACCCGCGAACTATAAAATCCATAAACAAGATCCGATTTTGGGTTCAGCACTGGAGATTGAATTAAATGGGAATGATAATAAAATATTGATTAAATATTTAACCGGGAATGGGGCTGAGGCTTTGCAATGGCTGGATCCGGCGCAAACAGCTGATAAAACAGATCCATTTTTATTTACCCAATCACAGGCGATTCTTGCCAGAAGCTGGATACCATGTCAAGATTCACCCGGGATCAGGTTTACATATTCAGCAAGGGTAGAGGTGCCCGCTGGCATGATGGCCCTGATGAGTGCCGAGAATCCAAAGGAAATATGTCAGGATGGCGTATATCATTTTGAAATGCCACAACCAATTCCAAGCTACCTGATGGCCCTGGCTGTTGGTAAAATCGATTTTGCGCCTGTAGGTGAAAGGACAGGTGTCTATGCAGAGCCAGGCATGCTGGCAAAATCAAGGGAAGAATTCAGCGAGATGGAAGAAATGCTGATTATTGCAGAGAAATTATATGGGAAATACCAATGGAGAAGATATGACCTTATTGTCCTTCCGCCAAGTTTTCCTTTTGGAGGCATGGAAAATCCAAGGATCACGTTTGCCACACCGACTATTTTGGCTGGGGACAAATCGCTTACGTCGCTTGTAGCACATGAATTGGCGCATTCCTGGTCCGGAAACCTGGTAACAAATGCCACCTGGAATGATTTCTGGTTGAATGAGGGATTTACGGTCTATTTTGAGCACCGGATAATGGAAGCGTTGAAGGGGAAAGATTATGCTGAGATGCTTTCTGCTCTAAGTCTGCAGGGGCTGGAAACTGAGGTGGACTACTTCATGAAAAATGGAAAGGAAAATGCTACTAAGCTTAAATTGGATCTGGCGGGAAAAAATCCGGATGAAGGAGTGAATACTATTGCCTATGATAAAGGATATTTCTTCCTGAAGAGGCTTGAAAATTATGTTGGAAGGGAAAAATTTGATGTATTTTTAAATCAGTATTTTTCTGAGCATTCTTTTCAATCCAATTATACAGAAGCCTTCCTGGATTATTTAGATAAAAATCTGTTTGAGAAAAATAATATAAAGCCCATTGATGATCTGGAAACATGGGTTTATGGTACCGGCTTACCAGCGAGTTTACCAAGAGTAATTTCGGCAAGGTTTGCCCTGGTTGACAAGGCGCTTGAGCAGTTGAAAAATGGCCATCATTCATTTGATACCACAGGTTGGTCAAGCCATGAGTGGGTTCACTTCATCAAAAATTTACCTGAAGATTTATCAATTAGTACCATGTCAAAACTGGATCAGGCATTTCATTTTACCCAAAGTGGCAATGCAGAGATACTTGGAGTCTGGTTTGTTCATTGTGCAAGACACTTGTATCAACCATCTTTTAATGCCATGGAGCAATTTTTAGTTCAAACTGGTCGGAGAAAGTTTTTAATGCCAGTTTTCAAAGAGCTGATCAATACCCCCGAGGGAAAAGCAATGGCCCTGGATATTTATCAAAAAGCAAGGCCAAACTATCATTTTGTGTCCTACAATTCTTTAGATCAACTCCTGTCGTAAGTTATTTGGCTATAACAGAAAGTGGTTTAAAGAACACAATTTTAATTGCTTCAAATACAAGGATCACGGCCAGGATCAACAGTATTGTTGAAATTATTCCTATAGATGTAAATCCGGATTGATAGATCAACTGTGCAAGCGCCCACAGCGTCATACTGAGCATAAAAACCATTGGAATCACGATGAAGATCGTTTTTTTCCCTTTTTTCTTCTGCCAAACATAAACTACCAGAAGCGCTAATCCTGCAAGGAGCTGATTGGTAGAACCGAATACTGGCCAGACTGCTCTCCAGGCTGGTATCGGATTCCCCTGAGAATCGTAAAGTGTGATGAATGTAAAAACAACTGGAAATATTAACGTAACTATAGTAGAAAAATACCTTGAAGCAGAACTGTTCAAGTTCAGTAGCTCTTCAAGTATGTACCGTGCTAATCTTGTGGAGGTATCCAGGGTGGTCAGTAAAAAGGTGGATACCGCCAGGATACCAAACGACATACCTACTTCAAATGGAATACCCATGATGGATAGGAAGTTGCCCATCCCTGTACCAAATACAACTAAAGGTGCCTGATGGACCAGGTCGTCATTCCTCACAAGCATTGCAACAGTGAACAGGGAAATCACCGCAACTAATCCTTCAATCAGCATGGCGCCATATCCAATTTTGCGTGCATCGGTTTCACAATTTAACTGCTTCGAGGTGGTGCCAGAGGCGACAATGGAATGAAATCCTGAGCAGGCACCGCAAGCTATCGTAATAAATAGTATTGGGAACAGTGTTCCCCTGTCTATATCAGACCAGGTCGTAAATGCAGGATATTGAAAATTAAATCCACCGAAAATGATCCCGATAAAAGCGCCAATCAAGGAAGCATATAGTAAAAATGATGACAAATAATCCCTGGGTTGAAGTAATATCCACACGGGTGAAATGGCAGCTGCAAAAGCATAAATGATTAAGACCATATTCCACATTCTCCCTGGATTGGCTTGAAAGATTGTAGGTAGATTTGATACCTCAAGGGGAAATTTATATCCTATCCATACACACATAAATACAAGAGGCACGAAAATTAATGAGGCACGTAACAAAGGAATCTGCATTTTATACAGGACTACTCCAAAAATTATGGCAAGCAAAATGAAAAGGGATGAAGAAGAGGCCACCTCTCCATTCGATACGAATGTAGTTGAAGTCAGGTCAATAAATACAATTAAAATATAAACCATTGCCAGCCAGATAAAGATCAGGAACAGCTTATATGAAAGAGGTGTCATATACTCCTTTGCGATTTCAGCTATTGATTTTGCTTTGTGCCGGATCGAGGCAACAAGCGATGAAAAATCGTGAACTCCACCTATAAATATAGATCCGATGATTACCCACAATATTGCCGGAACCCAGCCAAAAGCTGCTGCCGCAATAATTGGGCCCACAATGGGTCCTGCCCCTGCAATGGATGAGAAGTGATGGCCAAGTAGGACAGCTGTCTTTGTGGGCACCTTATCGACGCCATCATAATCTGTATGACTTGGTGTTTCCCTGTTATCGTTGATGTCGAAATGGCGATTTAAAAATTGACCATAATAGCGATAAGCAATGATAAAAAGGATGATGGCGATGACAAAGACAACTGCTAGCATAGATCTTTTCTACATAATAGAATAGCTAAAATGCATAATTCGCTCCTGATTTAAAAATATGGGATATGGAAAAGTGTTTCCATGAATTCCGGATATTTTGCTCATAGGATTTAAATACTGCTTACTTCTGCCTCGGGATGGATTTTCTTCACCAATCCCTGGAGTACTTTACCCGGCCCACTTTCTATAAATTCGGTGGCACCATCCGTTACCATTTTTTGTACGCTTTGTGTCCATTTGACAGGAGCAGTTAATTGTGCCACAAGATTCTTTTTGATCACATCCACATCCGCTGCCGGCAAAGCATTAGCATTCTGGTATACAGGGCAAATGGGATTATTGAAATTGGTTGCCATGATGGCTTCCTCCAATTCCTTCCGTGCGGGTTCCATAAAAGGCGAATGGAAAGCACCACCAACGGGTAAAGGCAATGCCCGTTTTGCGCCAGCAGCTTTCATTTTCTTACAAGCGATTTCTATTCCTTTATTTGATCCGGAAATTACCAGCTGACCAGGGCAATTATAATTAGCCGCCACAACCACTTCATCGATACCAGCACAGATATCCTCCACGATCTTGTCATCCAGCCCAAGAATTGCGGCCATCGATGATGGATTGGCTTCACAGGCTTTCTGCATGGCATTAGCTCGTGCTGCCACCAGCTTCAATCCATCTTCAAATGAAAGCGCACGGTTTGCTACTAATGCAGAAAATTCTCCCAGCGAATGACCAGCAACCATATCCGGATTAAAATCATTCGTGTTTAACGCCAGGATGACAGAGTGCACAAAAATGGCAGGTTGGGTAACCCTGGTTTGTTTCAGCTCCTCAGCCGTTCCGTTAAACATAATGTCTGTGATCCGGAATCCTAATAAATGATTGGCTGATTCAAACAGGATTTTTGCTTTTTCAAAATTTTCATATAATTCTTTACCCATTCCGGGGAATTGAGCACCCTGGCCAGGGAATACATATGCTTTCATAGAGATTTGAGATTTTTTCAAAGGTGCAAAGCTAATATTAATTGGAGAAAAAGCTGAATTTATAAATAACTGATTGGATAAAAATAAATGGATATAGAAATGATGGGCTATCCGGTTGCTTTATGAATACGATAAAAAATAAGGTTGCTTGGATCTTGATTAAAGATCTTTGGCAACCTTTTATTTAAGAATGTCAATTAGAAATTATACCCTATCGCTATGGTAATATTTGGCAGAAATCCTTCATAGGATGTACCGGTACTGGTCTCATCGGCAAATTGGTACATCGGACCTGCTCCAAGATCAAGTGTAACGCCACTGTCCCAGACCCATTGATACCCCAACATTAACCCGATACCAAAAGCAGTAACTTTTTCATCAGATTCCTTATCTGTCAAGGAATTGTAAGCTACCTGTGGACCTATATAAAAACCTTCGGGGGCAGGTTTGGCTTTATTAGTAATGAAAAAATGAAAAGCGCCTCTCACTCCAACACCACTCACTTCCTCGCCTAATATTTTATACCAATAATTAGCACCAATTTGAAGGGCAGTTGCATCACTTAATGCCCTTTGATAATTTAAATTAAAATTTCCAAACGCCAATCCTATCGGATTGATTTTAATCACATTTGGTAAATCAGCTTGTGCAAATACACCAAAGGTAAAAAGAAATAAAAACGATAATGTTAAGGTTGTCTTTTTCATTGTGTTAGATTTAGTTTTAACAACTGGCCCAATCAGACCTTTAGTAAAAAATTAAACAAATCTCAAGCCAATTTTTAATAGAATCAAATGGGAAAGAAGGTAAACCATTACATGTATTATTGAGGATTTAAAGCAAGATTATTTTATTAAAACACAATGATTTTGTGTCAGAATTGATGGTTGGTCAATAAAATCAATGTTTTGTATGAAGTTATATTTATTTATTAACCCGTGATATTTTTTGTGATACCTGTTTTTTTTATAAAAACTTACCTGTCCGGATCTATAAAAACCTGATTATTACTTCTTTAAGGATGTGGATTATATGATTACTTTAACAGCTGCAGCCAACCCCTAAATTCCCCTTGCTGAAGGTCTTTATCCAATGCATCAAACGTAACTTCTGCCAGGTAATAATAAACTCCGCTGGGCATTTCCTGTCCCTGGTTGTTTCTCCCATCCCACTTGATTAAAATATTTCGCTCACTTTCCTCCAGGTTATTGTATACTTCCTTTCCATAGCGATCGTAAACGAAAAAATTCACACTCTTAACAAACCTGGGACATTTATTTGTATTCTCAATTTCATCAAAGATATTGAAAGCCTGGAATTCATCATTTATTCCGTCTTCATTCGGTGTAAATACATTAGGCAATTCGTAATACGGACAGTTATCATTGCAAATAGCCTCCGTAGGTTCGCTTTCATTGCCAGACCGGTCTATTGCAGAAATTTTATAGCACCCTTTAAATGAACTCAATCCATCATGGATATAGGATGTATTTACCACATTTTCGATCAGCCGGAAGGTACCCTCTTCACCGGTTTCTGAAAAATAAATGTTGTAACTGCGTACATCTTCATCACAATCACCATCAGAATTCACTTCCCAATTCAATTCATTGTAGAAATCATTGAAATCACATGGTTTGTCATTCAGGAAATTAACGCAAGTGGAATCGACATTTAAATTAACGATTACAAATTCCTTTGGCGTGCAGGGCTTTATGGTATCGTTTGGTTGGGCACATGCGATCTGTGAATCATTGATCAAAGGCTCCATTACCTTTGGATTGCCGTAGGTTCCCCTGGTGGTAACATAATAACAGTATTCCTGGGTATCAATAAGATTGTCATCACCCGTAATCTGACCGTTATCGTAATAAAAGAAACCATTTATCGCCACATTCACACTATCAATCAATACCAGCTTATTTGGATCACTGGGATCAACATTGTCCCTGTAGATCAAATGATATGGGTATTTTTGGGATATATTTGACCACGGTACTTCAGCATTCCAATATAGCTCCATTGCCCCGGTAATTGGAGAAGGATTTAGCCGTACTGATGATGCTGTACTTGTTGTATCGATGGCATCATTATTATTGTCATAAACAACGACTTTGTAATTGTATGGGGAGTTCAAGGTATTTAATCCGGTATCAACAAATGTGGTGTCCGTGATCCTGCCGCCTGATATCAATTGCATCTGTGTGGAAGAAAAATCATCACCGCGATACAATTCGTACCTGTAGGGCGGGGGAAATTTTGATTGATCGATATCAAATGGAGATGTCCATTTAAGGAAGATCTCACCGTTGGATATTTCGGTTTCAGTGACTGAGACGTTCGTGATCAGGGATCCAAAGTCACCTTCAAATTCTTCAATCATGACACAAGCTTCGGCTGATACGACACTTTCACCACCAGCCGGATCCTGAAAGACCGCTACTAAACGGTAGCAATAAGTTGCCCCATATTCCAGTCCTTGGCCATTATTATTATCCAAATAGCTGTTTTGATCGATATCTACGGTGGATATCAGTTCATATCCTGCATAATCAGGCATGCCCAGTTCACAATGACCGGGTTCAAATTCATAGCTATCCACGCGACGCCAGATCTGCATTTCTGAAGCCTGATTACATATATAGGAATCCCATGATAGTTCCACTTTATTTCCTTTGCCTTGTTCAGCGATCAATCCTTCGGGTGGCGGACCAACGACACGTATAAACCAGGTGGCAAAGTCTGCCAGTTTTGGTCCACGACCTTGTGAAATATCCGGCTGATCCACCGCTTTGAACCTGACCTGATACTCACGTTCCCGTACATGTGAGCAATTTGTCTGCCATGAGAAATTCAATTTTGCTGGTGAAGGTTGTACTACATCCGGATAAGGGGAATAAGAAGCCGGGCTGGAATTAAATTCATAAACACTTCCAAAAGATGATAAAATGATCGGATCATTGTCCGGATCCGTAGCAATGATTTCTTCCTGTAATAATTCTCCTGCAACAACACATGTATCTGGTGGTGGTTCGATCTCTGGCGGTTCATTATCGCAATCGGTGACGTTAACCTGCATATCCCGGGTTACATAGCCCATTTTGTACCATTCGCCATCTATTTTTCTCCATTCGACAATTTTAAATGCCCAGTTGTATTCACCTTCACCACCCGGAGCATCCCACACAATATCGCCGGTTCTTTGGTCAAGTGTAAAGGTTGCAGAGCCAGTTTTATCTTCATTTTTTGCATCGTACATGGCAATATCGTGATCATCCGGGAAACGATAATTTACTACAGGAATATCCTGGTCCTGTTTCGGTATGGTAAACTCGTAGGAAAGGCTATCTCCATCGGCGTCAATGGCTCCCGCATTGTGCAGGTAGGTTACTCCGACACAAGCATCGTCAATTGGTGGATTGAGCAATACCGGTGTGTTATTACAACCAAAGAATGGATCGATGATTATAACAGTTTCAATATAAAAAGGTGTATTGACCGAATTATCCATGTTCACGATATCGGCATTTCGATTGAATTCCCTGAAACTGATTTTATAAATGCCTGGTCCGGGGAAGGTATGTTCTTTATAGTAGATATTGATGGCTCTCAAATCGCCAAGATCCTCAAAATAATCATAATCTCCAGTGGGGAACGTCTCTATTACGCCATCACCAAAATTAATTTCACCTCCTCCAAAAATCACGTCTGAACCCAGGTCAGTATACCCTGTTATGGTAAAGCGGTAGGTATAATTCTGGCAGGATATCAATTGGGCCGTGATTTCCCCAGCCCTGATATGTGTAGCTTTTACATCAGTAAGTATAAAAAGAAAAAGAATACTGGCAATAAGGACCTGAAAGTACTTTTTCATGCTGTGAAGATACCTTTACTTATTATTAAATCAAATTTTACAATTTTAGTATTTAGCAAACAAAAAAAATTAACAATAGGTTACAAAATTTGTCGCTAAAATGATAATTATCATTTTTCAACCTTTAGAATGTTTACAAATTTGAGGCTTTTTGATGAATCACATAGATATTCTTTTTATCTTCAATTATCTTGTAATTTTTTACTTAATTAACAAATATAGACAAGCATGAGTTGGATTATAAAAATGCTAACCAGCACACTCGGGAAGAAGCTATTGATGTCATTAACAGGGTTGTTTTTGATATCATTCCTAACCATTCATTTGATTGGTAATCTGGCTATTTTTAATGCGGACAAAGGTTTGGCTTTCAATACCTATGCGGCCTTCATGTCCACAAACCCGTTAATTGGGACGGTTTCATATTTACTTTATGCCGGGATAATACTGCATGTTCTTGTGGCAGTTATTCTTTATTTCTCAAACAGTTCTGCAAGACCAGTAAAATATAAGGTACAGAAATCAAAAGAGAACAGCAGTTGGGAATCGAGAAGTATGACATTGTTAGGGGTATTGATCCTGGCGTTCATTCTATTGCATCTCAAGGATTTTTGGTGGCAATACAAACATAATGGTGGCTATCAGTTTGTGGAAGATGCTAATGGGAACAGGGACATTTATGCCCTTGTAGTTGTGCAATTCAACACCACATTTGCACTGTTTTCATATCTCATTGGCCTGGTTGCATTATTTTTCCATCTGAAACATGGTTTTCAAAGTGCATTTCAGACGCTAGGACTTGAGCATAAAAAATATACTCCTGCCATCAAAGCTATAGGATTAATTTATGCAATAGTTGTACCGTTAGGTTTTGCCCTGATGCCTGTTTATGTCTATTTCTTTTTATAATAATCGTGCAATAAAAAACTAAATATATTATGGTCCTTGATTCGAAAATTCCTGAAGGCCCTCTGGCCGAAAAATGGACGAAACATAAATTCAATTTGAAGCTGGTTAATCCGGCAAATAAGAGAAAATAC
>Ga0209536_100002238_pt1 | contig 31474 bp, 33 predicted proteins | sample DeeMarSeWOR28_12_FD_187461 | JGI IMG/M metagenome (GOLD analysis project Ga0209536, IMG submission 187461) | Marine sediment microbial communities from White Oak River estuary, North Carolina - WOR-2-8_12 (SPAdes) (version 2) | ecosystem: Environmental > Aquatic > Marine > Intertidal zone >... | reverse complement strand
CTTGCCTGGCTTTGGGTTGCGTGGTCTTTTTCGGGATTTCTAATTTCGTGCTTTGAATTTGTTTCGTGCTTCGGATTTCAGATTTCGAATTTTTAATCGCGCTAATCGACCATCAGGATGAAATCCTCCTGACTCGTGCTTCACGGATAAGCGCGTTTCTATAAAAGGATGGTGTAATGGCGGATTCGAAATTTAATCTGAAAGGGAAAATAGCACTGGTCACCGGCGGAAACAGCGGGATCGGCCTTGGCATGGCGGAAGCCCTGGCCGAGGCCGGCGCCGATGTTTGCATCTGGGGCCGCAATGAGGAAAAAAATTCCACCGCAGAGCAAAAATTAATAACTTATGGCAGCAATATACTGGCACTGAAGTGCGATGTTTCCGACCCCAAACAGGTTGAAACCTGTTTCGCGAAGACCCTGGATAGGCTGGGAGGTGTTGACGCGGTTTTTGCCAACGCGGGTATCGGTACCAAAGGCACGCCTTTTCATGAGATGCGTATAGACGAATGGCGCGCGATATTCGGCGTTAACATGGATGGCGTGTTTTTTACCTTTCAGACCGCCGTACGCTATATGATGGAAGGCGGTCGGGGGGGTTCCTTGGTGGTTACCAGCAGCATAGCGTCAAAGCTGGGAATGCCACGGAGTCAACATTACGCAGCCACCAAGGCAGGGGTTATTGCCATGGTTCGCGGGCTTGCGGTTGAATACGCCAGATACGGCATCCGGGCCAATGCGATTCTGCCCGGCTGGATTGAAACCGAAATGACCGAAGGGCTTTTCGGCTGGGATAAGTTCTCGGAAGCCATCATACCCCGTATCCCCCAGCGCCGCTGGGGCGTTCCGGCCGATTTTGGGCCGATCGCCGTTTATTTTGCAAGCAATGCCAGCCAATACCACACCGGTGATACCGTATTGATTGACGGGGGCTTCAGTTGTTTCTAAATGAGGCAGCTTGAACAATCAGCTGCGGTCCGTCAAGGGACAAATTCTGGCTAGCGCATTCCAGCCGGCCCTAACAGGTGTCCATTTTAAAAGCCTTCATCATAAAGCTGGGCGCTATCATGCCGCTGCCGTGGTAGACGGCGTCGAATATATCACGGTCGCTCCAGCCCATTTCATGCAATGCCGCGATATCTTCCGGAGAAACATCATCCGGTGATTTGATCGCTTTGAGAACAAACAGCAACATCGCCTTGTCCTTATCTTCAATGGGTGCGGTTTCGGGCTGGGATACCAGTTTTTCGATATCCGCGTCCTCCATTCCCTGCATTTTTAAAAAATTATGATTAAATGCCGTGCAAAACTGATAGCTGTATTGCTTGGCCACAAGGTAACGAATGAGTGAAAGCAGTGCAAATCCGAGGGTCGGGTGATTCATGAAATAATCCAGCACCTGTTTCTGGATTTTGATAAGCCCCGGGCTAACGCTCGACATCTCAAGGGGCTTGGGGATGGGGATTCCGCTCTGCTCAAAAAACGAATACGCCGCTTTCACATCGCCTTGCGCCTGTTCCGGTGGAACGGTTTTTAACAATGACATTTTTTCCTCCTTTAACAACATATGATAAACCCTGCAGATAAGTTTGCCGCCGATCGCTGAGAAGACCTTTAACCGTGCGATCGATTTCAATGCCCATGTCGCCGCACTGGGCCCCGGGGGGCAAAACAGACATTGCCCGCTTGTTCTTTATGCATGCTTTGGTGTATAGCATATGACGACTGATTAACGAATAAGCCGGTAAGGCAGCTGCTGTCAATAAAAAACTGGGACCCGAATAGATTGCAAATATTGATGCCCCCGGCGGGCATCGCGCAGACCAAAAACTTTGCTGGCCCACTATGGAATGAAAAACAAGGAGTTTTCGATGAAAGCGGATTGGTCGGATTTGTTTTCAGAGAACATGAAGGGTTTTGAAGGGTATTCCATCGGCAAACTTTTCAAACTGCTAAAAGACCCCGAAGTTATTTCCCTGGCAGGCGGGTTACCGTCACCGGAGGTGTTTTTAAAAGACGAATTTCGAAAGGCTTCAAAACAGTGCCTTGAGCAAGACATCGACCAGGTCATGCAGTACAGCGATATTTCCGGTGAAAGCACCCTGGTGGAGGCTGCAGTTCGATTTTTGCAGCAGGATCAATGCCATATCTCAAAAGAAAATATTGTGATCACATCCTCCGGCCAGCAAGGCTTGGACCTGGCCGGCCGCCTTTTTCTGGATCCGGGAGACACCGTTTTGCTGGATCGGCCCACGTTTGCCGGCGCCATAGCGGCCTTTCAAATGCAAAGCCCGCGCATTGCCGGGGTAGACATTCAGCAAGACGGTTCCGATATCGAGGGGTTTCGACGGCGGATCTGTGAATTGGAAGGCCGGGGCACGAGGCCAAAATTTATTTATGTGGTGCCGGATTTCCAGAACCCCACCGGTATCACCATGAGCCTGAAAAAACGAGAAGCGCTTCTGGATTTGAGTTGCCGCCACGATATTCCCATTGTCGAGGACAGTCCTTACCGCCATTTGAGATATTCGGGAGCCGGTGTGCCTTCGCTTTTCAGTCTGGATCAAAAACAAAACGGCGGCAATGTCATCGGTTTATATACCTTCTCAAAGTTATTCTGTCCGGGGATGCGGGTTGGGTTCAATATCGGTCCTAAACCCGTAATCGAAAAAATGACCAATATCAAGGAGGGAAGTACCCTTAACACGCCCAAATATAACCAGGATATGTGCGCCATGTTTTTTAGAAAAATGGACTGGCAGACGCATTTAAAAGTTTGCAGAGACTATTACCGGGATAAACTTGGGGTTGTCCTCAAAGCCATGGACGATTGTTTTCCGGCGCAGATGGGTGTTTCCTGGACAAGGCCGGAGGGCGGTCTTTTTCTTTGGGTAACCCTGCCGGAGGATATAAATACAATGGATTTATTCTACCAGGCCATCAAATTCAAGGTCGCTTTCGTTCCGGGCGAGGTGTTTTATGGTGAAAACGCCGCAAAAAATCATATGAGAATAAATTTTTCCTATCCGGCCAAAGACCAGTTGAAAGAAGGCATTAACCGACTCTCAAAATGTATTAAAAGCCGGCTATGAAGGTTGAACCTTTGAACCCAGAACCTCTGAAACCGTGAACCATATTCGGCATCCCGGAAGAGTAATCCTAACGCGTCCGTCTTGGAATATCAGCTTCAGATCCAATGCAGATAAACCAACCAATGAAGTTTAAAGGTTTTTTTATAGATATTGAAAACAAACGTTTCGGTCGGGGAGCGTTTTTTTGTTACAATCACTTATGCCGCCATCCTTTTATCGAAACATTAGAATGACAAAGTGTATAATGCTTATGGGTTGCTAATTGTGCGGTTGTCCATTAGACTGGGCGCGGTTCAAAACCCTTTTTGGAGCGAATTTCGAATTCAGAAAATGACGGATCAAAAAAAAGAAAAGGTCATCTCAAAGGAAAAAGCCGTATTCTGGCTGGACAAACATGGTTTCTGGCATAATGAGCATGGAAAATTCCAGCACAAAAAAATCATCGATTATTTTCATACCTCGATCAACAGAGATCGTGACGGCTACTTTTTGAGTCAGGAAAATGAGCAGTTTATCGAAAAAGTATATTTTCCTCACGAGGACACCGCCCTTTTTGTGTTTAACGTTATCCCGGGCGAGGAAATTGTCCTTGTATTAAACACCAAAAAACAGATCAAACTGGATCCCGAAAAGCTGTTTATGCAAAACGACAGTCTGTACATGCATTTCGGCAATGAAATCATAAAGTTCGCCGAGCACGGCCTGCTCAAAATAGCGGATCTCATGGAAAATGAAGACGACCGTTATTTTATCAGGGTAAAGAACAAAAGATACGAGGTAAAAAGGCGTGACTAACGGGTGACGAGGTTTTCATACCGAACCGGATGGGTGGTTTTGGCGCCTTTTTCAGATGCAAAGACTCATAAATCTTGTCTGAATCTAACAGGATACATGAATTCCCGCCGCAACCCTCCTCTGCCCCTCCTGCAACAGGCGATTGAATGAGCGGACAGCCCGGGAGGTTTTTTCTTCAATCAATACAATCCCGTTTTGTTCGAGGAGCCGGCGCGTCGAAGAGCTGGCCACCATCCTTCCGGGCTCCCCCTTGCCAAGAACCAAAATGTCGGGTCTGAAAGCAATAATATCTTCGAGATCCTCTACATCGACCCGGTGGCCACGCTTCCGCCACCATTGGGGAATCACCCTGTCCTGTAGGATTTTAAGATCATCAGTGTAAACAGTCCCGTTGACGACGATTCTTCCAAAAGAAAATTCTGTAATCATTTCATTCTCCGTTTTCCAGTGGCGCGAAGGCGCAAGTATCTATGCCGGACTGGATCTATAAGCACAACTGTGGTAGAAACCACCAGATGCAAACATTCGGGCACGGGCATCGGGGTCCGAAAAATAAATGGAGGGTTCGGGTGAAATATTACGTATATTTCGATGCATATGGCCATGCAAGACAGATCGTGGATGAAAAAAGACTGGCTGCAGAATATCACAACGACACACAACAGTTTCTCAAGGCCATGTGCCGTCAAAGCCCGGAAACCGGCATTGGGCATACCACCGGACACGTGGGCACCCTGAGTTTTGACGATGAAAACGATCTGTATGATTATCTCGAATCTCTGGGCGATGAAATTACAGGATTTTATAGTTGCCGATCGGACAGTCGTCCCTACAATTTTTAGCTTTTTTTTGGGCAGAGTAAATTAAAATCGTTCACCCCTGACAAATTCCCGACACCAATTAACCCCCTCTTTGGGGTTCAGCGTCCAGGCATCGGCTCCCGCAAAATCACGCACGGCTGCGGTAGTGGGGCCGCCTCCGATAATGACATATCGCCCCGCCCGCAGGTTTCGCTCCGTCAACAGTTCGACCACCTGTTTCATGGATTCAAAGGTCGGGGTGATAAGCGCAGACATGGCTATAATTTTCGCATCGGTTTCCGCCACTTTGTTGACGATTTTCTCAGGGGCGACATCAACGCCGAGATCGAATACATCAAATCCGCCGGCCTTGAACAGCGTGGCCACGATATCCTTGCCCAGGTCATGGATGTCGCCTTTGGGGGTTGCGATAACGACCGCAGCCAGCGAGCGCTCTTGCTGACCGGCTGCCAATCCGGGCTCCAATTTTGCAGCCACTTTTTTGAACATATCCGCTGACATGATCAGCTCGGAAAGAAAATATTCGCCGGTGTTATAGCGTTCGCCCACCTGATCCATGCCGCTGCGGCAATCATTGAGGATTTGAAGCGCATCGACGCCCTCCGCCAGGGCCCGGTCCACCAACTTCATCACATCATTGAATCGCAATCCACCAACCGCCTGAGCGATTTCTCCTTCAGGATCAAGCCCGGCCTCGGCCTGCTTCTGATCGGCTTTTGGTGTCTGGGTCTTTACACGCCCCCGTCTACCTGCGTAACTTTTGCCCGTTTCAACCATCGCCCTGAGGTTTTCAGGTTTCACATCGATGGGGCATTCACAGCCGGTCGTCAACATAAACCCCCAACCGTCGCCCACCTCATCAATGAGATGCTTGCAATATGCTTCGATCTCCTCGGGTCTTCCCAGGGAAAGAAGGCTGGCGGGCACGTCGCCACTGATGCACATATGTCCTTTTAAAACTTCCTTGGCTTTGAAAATATCAGTGGTCCCGTCCAGATCGCAGACGCATTTACCCTTAGGAAGCCGTTTGAAATAGGGCAGATTCAAACTCCAATCGGTGTCTAAATGCAGCCAGGGAATTATTCCTTCGGAGACAAAGGCATCCACGTAGCGCTGTAAGAACGGCCACTCAAAGCGCTCAAACAGATCAAGCCGGTAATAAAACCCGGAGCCCCTCTCCAGAACGATGAAGGCCAGCATGTTGCCGTTGTTTTTGCAAACCTGGATGGCGTTTGAAATCAGATCGTCGCAAGATGCCTGCATGGCAGCTTCGACCTTGTTCGGAACCTCATACAGGTCCCGGGTAAATTCAGTCAGGGTGCGGCACAGCGAAAAAGCCATGAGCACGGAGTCGACGGCTACCCCCAGGAAGATGGGCATGCCCTGTTGCTCGCATATCTTCATGTCGTCGACATAAAATTGATTGCTCAACCGCTGCATCATGCTGAATTCTTCCAGCGTTTTGCGGCTGATTTTTGCATAATGCTCCTCCCAGAAGCTGTTCCAACCCATGGCGGCAATCCGGTCGTAATCGTCGCGCTCAAACAACACACGCTCGTCGATCTGATAGAGGTCATCCTCGCCCAATTGTTTCCCGGGTATCAGGTTGCGCACGGGTGCAGAGCACATTTTGCCCGGTAGCATTGGATAATAATAGTTGGGCTTGCTGCCGTAGTCGTAACCGTATTCCTTGAAGCACCGAATGATGCTATCGCGGGCCACATTGTGATCCATCCAGGCCTGGGCCTGAGTAATACCGTACAATCGGGGAGCGGCGGTTACCAGGATAGGGTATACCGGGTGGCGGTCGACGGGTTCCAGATTGAGTGCCGCCTGCATGCGTTCTTGCACTGTCATGGTCTCATTGATCATTTGATCGGCTCCTTTGATAAGCATGGTGGACTGGGCGAGAAGCCACCTCAGAAATAGGATTTTGAGATCGCTTCTGATTTATTGGAGATTTACTAGATGCAATGATGAAAATCAAGGGCTTACCCGTGGCGATACCCTGGGGCCCTGAATCAACAATTTATGAAAACATTTACACAAAATTTGGCTACTTTTGTTCACATCCGAGATAATGCGACGACTAAACTTTTCTTTAACTCATTGTAATTACTTCATTAATACTAAATTGGTGAAAATTTGCATGATTTTTGCTTATAGATATTGCCGTATGAAAGGGAAACCGAAATCAGGCTCGGGCATAAACTTGATTTTGAAAAAATTTCATCAGAAATGGAGGGGGTAATTTTGTCCGATATGAACAGGGATCAGAGGCATAATCCGGCTAAAACGAAAAATGAATCGGAGGACAGTGAGCGGAGACTGGGTATCGAGAGACGGCGATTTTCATACTCAAATCACGTCCCCGAAAAAAGAACCGGCAGCGATCGCAGAAAGCCGGATCAAGAATAGCATCGATTTCAAAACAGGGCGTTGGGCCAATTTATTGAGGGCACGGGTATTCAGGGTCATCGGAAAACATTGGAGGATCATTATTTCCGGCAATGGCAGATATCTTAAAAAAACTCGCTACCCTTAAAAGTTGCCTAAAGGTCATCATGGCTTTAGCCACGCTGGCAGCCGGTCTTCTCCTGATTCGTTTATTCGGTGAAAACAGGATCCAATGCTTTATTGGCAATGTCCTTCCGGAGAAAAAGGCACACAAACGGGGATGGGAACAGGGCGTGTGCATGCCGGCAGTTGCTTCCGATCGATCTGCAAAGGAGTACTGAAGTAAGGGTATGGATACATTCGATATTATCGGCCTGATCTGTGCATTGACGGCATGGGTTAATGTGATCTGGTATTAGGATAAAGTCTCTAAAGGCAATAATCGAAAATTAGGGAAATACGTGGGTAAAAAGAAGAAACACAAAAGCGCACGCTTGCAAGGTCAAGGGGGATTTACCTTGATCGAGCTTCTGTCGGTTATGGTAATCATGAGCGTTTTTGCATCCATAACGGTGCAGCGGTTTGACCTGTTATCCAGCTCCGCCACCAACCGCGCGGTCGAGACCATCGTGGCCGAATTGAACGTCAGGGAAACCCTGGTCTGGACCAATATTAAGATGTCCACCGCCGGTTGGACAACCGACGAAGAGCTTTTCGTGGTCGTCGAACCTGAGCTCAGACCCCGACCCCAGGACACCTACAGTTGGTCCTCAGGACCGGCGGTTTCTGGCGGAATACTTCGGTTTGAAAACAGAATATACAGTCTTGCACGCAATACTTCGACAAGCACATCAGCGGCTCGATGGCGCTAAAATACACCCCTTTATTTTTGCGCGCGGAAAATAGCGCTTGACGTCCGTGATTGCTTTGCATTTGATATGCTCCCTTCCTAAAAGATGCAACTTAAATAATATTAAATGTAATCAATTCACGGGCGTCATCTATTTTTTGTGCCCGACCGGCCACCGGTAACTTCATTGTGAATTCGAAATCCCGGACTCGCAGCTGAGCTTCTCGAAATCATCAGACAGAGACCGGATCCTATCAACCAGCGCTGAACGCTGCCCTGCAGTCAACAAATCATTCAGTTTTACCAAAAACTGTAGCGTTTTCCGGGTATTGTACTGGATTTTCATCTGGTAACCCTCCGAACGCAGGCGCTCCGGGTAAACCAATCGATCGATAAAGGTTTCTCTAAAATTGGTTGCGGTCTTTCGCTGTTCGATGAGACGACCAAACGCGTACACCCTCGACTGGCGATCCTGAAACCATTCCGCAGCAATCGGCTTCAGCGAATGGCTCCAATCGGCCACGGCCTGCTTCTGCTCCGGTGTTAATCGGGAGATCCAGTCGCTAAGACGCTTGATCATCCGTTTTTGGCGGTTTTCGTCTGATTGCTGCGGAGAAATATCAACATATTCCGCTTTAAATTTTTTATTCTGCTCGCTCAGATTAGTGAACAATTCTTTAACCTGCTCATCAGAAGCCGTCGACAAAATGTCAACCAGATCCGGACCAATCCGAATCATCAGCTCTCTCCAGTGCGCCATGAATTTGTGGTAATAAGCATTGAATATTTCACCGCTGGCCGAATCCTCCGGGTCGGCGAGAGTTTCGGCCATATGCCTCAGTGTATCGGCATAGTCGGGCAGCTGCGTCCGGCAATGCCACGACAAAAACGTCACCAGGCGTTCCTCGAGCAGTGATCGCTGCTCTCTGTCAAGGGAAATATAATCACTGACGTACCAGGGAATAAGCCAATCCAGGTTCGGATAAATAAGCTTCGGACCGCAGCCGCACAGGAATAAAAGGGTGCACACGGTGATGATTATTTTTTTCATTTCACCAAAATAAGACCGGACTGATATTATTCAATAAAAAGGGGTATAGGCCGCACTCTATGGCGCAGATATTTGCCACTTTCCGAAAAATGATTAGATTCTAACGTAATTGGGGCATGTTTGATTTTACCGCAGAATAGAATCCATTGAAAAGATCCATTTTGCCGGCAATTAATATGTTGAAATTATTTTTAAATAAAACCATAGACCTGACAGCAAATGAATCGCAGAAATTTTATACGCGTGTTGCTCAACACCATCAAAAGCATAGCCATACTGAGCCTGATGCCAGATCTCGCTTCATCGGCGACCAGTGAACCACCCGGGATGCATTACAAACCATTGAATGGACAAAGCCTGCGGGAAATTGCCCGCCAAAAAAAACACCACGGACCCGATGGCTTTGTGAATCCACTGGGCCCGGGGCACGACGGAAGGCTGTGGCAGGTGATGAGATGGAAGCTCTTTCAGACCAATCGCTTTAAACCCTATTTTGCTCAGCAGCAGGTCAATCCGGTAACTGTCGACTGGCAAGCGATTCGGCGGCACCGGGGTTTTTCGATAACGTATCTGAAACATTCCACAGTCATGATCAAAGACATCGACAGCAGCATTATTGTAGATCCGGTGTTTGGGGACATATTCTGGTTTATCAAGGATTTTACTCCTTTAGAATTCGATCCCGCCGAAATTCCGGAACCCCGGCATGTCTTGATCACCCATGGTCATTATGACCATCTTGATAAACCCTCTCTGGCATCGCTGAGCAAGCATACCCATATCGTCACACCGGTAGGCTATAACGAGATTTTTAATGATTTGGGAATGAAAAACCGTACCCAGTTGGACTGGTACGATACATACCGCAACGGAGAGCTGGAGATTACACTTTTGCCGTGCAATCACTGGACCATGCGCAATCCTATTTTAGGGCCTAATCGATCTCTGTGGGGCTCCTATTTATTAAAAACGGCCGGAGGCTATACGATTTACGTATCCGGTGACACTGCTTACTTCGACGGCTTTGAGCAGCTGGGCAGGGAATTCGATATCGATCTGGCCATTTTTAATCTGGGTGCCTATGAACCCCGCTGGTTTATGGCCCAAAGCCATATGAATCCGCGTGAATGTGTGCAGGCTTTCAAAGCGTTAAATGCGGACAAAATGATGGTGGTTCACTGGGGAAGCTTTCGTCTGGGTGACGAGCCGGTGCACTTTCCGCCGATTCAAATCAAACAGGAGCTTGAGAAGGAAGGGCTTGTCGACCGTTGGGTGGACCTCAGGCACGGTCAAACCCTTTTTCTTGATCCTAAAAGCCAAACCGGTTGACTTCAAAGCAACTCCTATGATAAGTGATTGAGAAATAAACGAAAATGCGCTGACCCAAACCAAGAGGTAGCCATGTAAGAACCAAACCGGACCCCGTTGATGATTGCAGTGACGGGGTTCTTTGTTATCACTTCGGATTTTATTAGTGCTCGACAGCATGGTGTTAATTACAGCCGGTTTAACTTCTCGTATATCTTCGGTGGAGGACTGACAGCATGTCCCGGCAGCTAGACTTGTTCCCGCGCGGTTCCATGGGCTCGCCGGGAAGCGTTGAAGAAGACATCAATGCTGATCGGGAAATTGAGCTGAATACCGTCGATGAAATTTTTTCCAGCGACAGCCGCTTTCGCCTCAGCAGTAAATATATCGAGCTCCTCAAATTCATCGCCCGCTTTCCCAATTACTCGACATTTAACTGTTTTCTGATGTACATCCAAAATTCTGAAGTTTCCTGCGTCGCCACAGCCCGAACATGGGCGCGAAAACATCGAAGGCGGCCTCGGGTCGCTGCCAGACCGTTGATTATCCTGGCCCCCATGGCACCGGTGCGCTTTGTATATGACCTCAAGGACACTGAGGGTCAGCCGGTCCCGGAAAATATGTTTCAGCCCCTGAAACCCAGGACCGGGTATTTGACCCGGGTCTATGAAACCACCCTGCACAATTGCGGCGTGCAGGGCATATCCGTTCATGAAACCCGGTTGAATCGGGGCAGCACCGATACCGCAACTCGTATCACACCGGCTTTGCGAAAAAAAAATAAAAATCTGAATCCAAAAAAAGATTCCAGTTATCTGATTTTGCTGAATCAAGAGTTTGGACTGGCAGCCAGGTATTCTTCGCTCGCATACGAGCTTGGACATATTTTTTGCGGCCATCTGGGCATCGACACTAATGCCTGGTGGCCCGAAAGAGGCGGGCTGAATGTTAGCGAAGAAGAAATCGAAGCCGGATCGGTAGCATATCTCGTCACCCAGCGCATGGGATTATTTGCAGATGCACAAAAATACCTGGACGATCTTACCAGCGGCATTCCCGAAATACCGGCGATGAGTCTAAACGCCGTGCTTCAGGCCGTCACTTACGTTGAGGACATGGGAAAATTGCGCTGGGGTGTACCTAAAAGACGCAGCCGGTATTAGAAAATGAGTTGAAAAACAAGAATGAATTTATGACATTCACAGCGACAATCGTTTTTATTCATCAATCAAGTTGAGAGCGCTGAGTATCGATTTAAAATTACTTTTCTTATATGTGGTGACCTTATTGTAGCCTTTTTGAGACGACACTTCAGCGGCGTAATGGACTTCGCGCTTATTTGGAAAATACACTTTTTTGGTAATCCCGTTTCGGATAATATATTTTTTGCCGAAATGGACTTCCTGCTTTACCAATTTGCCTTCACCGTCGTAAAAATACAGAATTGAGCGGACACCTTTTTCATTATTTTTATCTTTCTCAAGATCGATTAATTTTTTTGTCTGCCCGCCGTATTGATTGAAAGTTTGCACAATCTCGAAACTTCCGGATTTCTTTTTCTGCATGATCAGTCTAAAGCCGAACCAGGGCTGTTTTGAACTGAAATCATCAGGATTCTGTTGCACCGTTGGGGGGTGATCGGGGGCCTCAACAAATGAGCCGCCGCGGACAGCATTGGAGTCGACACACCACTCAGATACGTTGCCGAGGATATCGAACAATCCAAAATGATTCGGTTTGAAGCTGCCGACCGGCGAACTCGCGATATAACCGTCATAACAGCTATTGGAGCCTGCACCGGTTGCCCATCGATTTAGTCTTTTCCAGGACGCATCCTTAAAATTTGCATAGTAACAGGCCTGGTCAGCATCATCTCCCCAAAAAAACCGGCTTTCCGATCCCCCCCGGCTGGCATATTCCCACTCTGATTCAGTCGGCAATTTGAAACTGACTTTGCCTTCATGCTGCTCGGTAAACCAGGCAGCAAATTTTAGCGCCTGTTCGCCACTGACATTTGAAGCCGGCTGGTCGTCTTCTCCAAGAAACATTTTTTTATAGTAGGCTTGGCTATTGTGAGAAGGCCAAAACCGTCTGAATTGCGAATTGGCTACCTCATATTTTCCCATCCAGAACCCGTCTGTGCAAACTTCAGTCTTTGTGCCAGCCGGTTTGGTCTGTCCATCAAAACAGCCTGCAGGTATCCATACAAATTCCATCCCCAGAATCGGATCACGCCAGGTTTGGAGATTTTGCACGGTTTCAAATATGGTTTGATTCGATCTGACCTCTCGGACCAGTTTCGTTGGTAAGCCGACGACGCTTCCGTATCTTTCAAACATTATTTTATCATCTTTTTCCCAAAATGATCGTACATGGATGACCCTGCCGTCTTGCAATTGAATCTCATCGGCAGTGGCCATAGTCATTGGCATTATCAGCAGGAAAAACATCGTATAGGGAACAAATTTATTTAACATGGCTGGCTCTTAACTTGTCTAGTTTACATACATCACTTCTGGGCCCGGGTGCTGTCGCCGTTTGGAATCCATTCACAACAGCTCTGCCCGCCGATCCCCTGAAGAGTCATGTAACCATGGTATCGGTTGAAAATCTGCGAAACTTTAGTAAAAACAGGCTGTAAAATTGAATTTTTTAAGCATTTTACGTCGATCTGATTTCTGCCTTGACAGTATTTCGGCTTTCGGACAAACTGGGCGGAAAAAAACAACTGGATTTTTTTCTGTGCAGTGCTTAGGATTAATCAGAAGAAGCATTTCCACATGGTTCAGCGTGGTTGTCAAAAAATAGTTCCGATAGCCGGACCTTTTCTTACAGCAGCCACGCATATGCCGCCATCCTTATTGTCCGAACATTTTTATGGAAACCGGCATAATCTCATTATATAACGCAATAACTTGTTTTTTATATGAATAATTCATCAAGGACCAGAACCTTTGGAGGTCTTTCGGGTTTCGCAACCGTAAGCATCATTTTTTTGTTTATGACCCAAATCACCCATGCTCTTTCGCTTGAGAGTCTTCAAGCGGATCTTCCAAAGCAGGTCGACCGATGGTCGGCACAGACCGGTGATCGTATTTATGATGAGAAAACCATATTTAGTTACATCGACGGCGCTGCCGAAGTATACAAGGCCTACAACATGAAGCAGTGCCTTTCACGTCGCTACACCATATCCGGCGGACCTGAGATTATACTGGACATCTTTGACATGGGATCGTCGGAAGATGCATATGGCATTTTCACCCATGATATCGACGGCACAAAGGTAGGCATCGGCCAGGAGGATCGTTTGCGACCGGGATGGTTGAGTTTTTGGAAGGACCGCTTTTTCGTTTCCATCTATATGGAAGAGGAATCCGGGGCGGCGGAACAGGCAGTCCTGGAATTGGGCCGACAGGTGGCTGGTAAAATTTCCGGCAAAGGCACCAGGCCTGCAATTATTTCACAATTGCCGTCTGCAGGCCTGCAAAACGACACTGTCCGATACTTGCATCATCCGGTTGTGCTTAATTACCACTATTACCTGGCCGACGAAAATATTCTCAATATTTCCGCAGATACGGATGTGGCCCTGGCACAATATCAACTCGGCAATCAGACAGCCCGCATGCTACTCGTAAAATATCCCACGCCTGAAGAAGCCATGCGATCCCAGGCTGACTTTTTAAATTATTACATTCCGGATGCGGATAAAAAGGGAGCGGCATTGTTGGAAAACGGCCAATGGGCAGCCGTCAGTAGAAAAGGACATCTGCTGGCCGTTGTTTTGGAAGCCGACAGCCGGGAATTGGCTGAACATCTTTTGCAAAATGTTCATTAAAGCTCTCCGCAGCAAGCGGCGGACAGTTCCGCAGGTCTGCGGATTAAAAGGAAAAAATCGGCATGACTGGAAAAAAACGTGTCATAACACGTCGTGATTTCATCCGTACCGGTTCCTGGGCCGTCATGGGAAGTTTGATGGGTCTGCCACTGGCACACAGGGCTGGCGGCCAAACAGCTCAGAAAAGCAGGGTGGTGTTGATCAGGAATCAAAATGCCACCGAGGGCCATGGCGCGCTGAACCCCGGGACTGTCGTGCAGATGCTGGATGACGCCTTAACCGTCGCACTGGGCGCCGAAGACCCCGTATCGGCCTGGCGCAAAATAGCGAATCCCGGGGATACAGTCGGCATCAAGAGCAATGTCTGGTTTCGTTTGCCGACGCCACCGGAACTGGAGAAGGCAATCACAGCCCGCCTGGTTGAAGCCGGGGTCGCCCCGCAAAACATTTCTGTTGATGATCGCGGTGTAAAAAGCAACCCGGTCTTCAAGCGATCAACGGTGCTGATAAATATACGCCCGATGCGCACGCACCACTGGTCGGGATTGGGCAGCCTGCTTAAAAACTACATCATGTTTGTGCCACAGCCTTGGATATATCACGGCAATGCCTGCGAGAGGCTGGGTGCGATCTGGCAAAAGCCGCAAGTAGCGGGCAAAACACGTTTAAATATCCTGGTAATGCTGACACCGCTTTTTCATGGTGTGGGACCCCACCATTTTAGCCGGGGCTATACCTGGCCTTATGGCGGCTTGATTGTGAGCACGGATCCGGTGTCCGCCGATGCGATAGGGGCGCGAATCATCCAGGCCAAACGCAATCAATACTTTGGCGAAGATAGGCCTATCAGCCCTCGGCCATTGCACATTGAAGCGGCGGATATCAAGTTCGGTTTGGGCAACAGCCATCCGGACCGAATCGAGCTGATCAAGCTTGGCTGGCATGAAAATATTCTGATTTGAAACTCACTGCGCAGGTGCAAGTGCGCAGGGATGTATATTTTTTGAAAGGAGTGCATCATGAGCTTTGACAAACCCGTAACCCGAAGGGAATCCATAAAGAAGCTATTGAAACTGTGGGCAAGCCTGGGTGCGGCCGGTGGCGCGCTGAGTCTGACCCTGCAAACACCGCTTTTGGCAGCGTCTGCATCCGAAAATAAGAAATTCATTATCGAAGGAGTCGGGCATACTGAGGGATACTCCATTAAGACGCTTACCCGCATGGTCTTCGAAAGTGCGGGCGGCGCCGGGCGATTCGTCTCCAGGGGGGATGTGGTGGTCATCAAGCCGAACCTTTCCTGGGCCAGGCGCCCTGAAATGGCTGCCACCACCAATCCCGAGGTTCTGGAAGCCGTCATCGAGCTGTGCCAGGAGGCCGGCGCAAAAAAAGTGCGGATTGCCGACCACACCATCCATGATGCCACGCGGTGTTTTGCACTGAGCGGTGCTGCAGCGATTGCGAAAAAAACCGGCGCGGATCTGGTGCACCCCAGAGCGTCATTAATGAAGAAAATGAGCCTCAAAGGAAATCGTCTGGGGATCTGGCCGGTTTTCGTCCCCCTGGTAGAAGCCGATGCGCTCATCAATCTGCCGGTGGCCAAACACCATTCGCTGAGCACCCTGACGATCGGCATGAAAAACTGGATTGGTGGCGTCGGCGGCAGCAGATACTCGCTGCATCAGGATATCAACCAGAGTATCGTTGACCTGGCAAATTTTTTTAAACCCACGGTAACCCTGATCGATGCCATCCGGATAATGACCAAAAACGGGCCTTCCGGCGGCAGCACCGCCTATGTGACTGAAAAAAATACCCTGATACTCAGCGACGATCCCGTTGCAGGGGATGCCAGTGCGGCTTTGCTCTTCAATAGTCAACCGCAAAACCTGGGGTTTATCCGAATGGCCCGGGAACAGGGTTTGGGTACGTTTGATTTTCAGACACTTGCCCGGCAAAAGGTGGTTCTGTGAAAATACGGCAGCTGGTCTGGCTGCGGCGCACGCTGCAGGCCCTTTTCCTGATATTCTTTCTTTTTCTCGTGATTGAAAGCCGCCTTCCCCAGGACGTCTATATCGATTATACCATGGCTTTTTCCGCGGACCAGGACTTGAGGCTTGATCAACCCGTCACTTTTTTTTTCCAACTCGACCCCCTGGTGGGAGTTTCATCCCTGCTCTCCGGCTATCGGCTTGTGAAGGGATTTTTATGGGGCGCCGGGATTCTGATTTTAACCATCTTGCTGGGCAGGGTATTTTGCGGTTTCATTTGCCCGTTTGGTACGATTCACCATGCGATTGGCAATTTGAATCCGGCGCTCAAGGGCAAGCGGATGATTGAGGCCAACTGCAAAAGCGCCAGTCAAAAGGTCAAGTATTTTGTATTGATACTGCTGCTGGTTGGAGCCGCCTTCGGGTTGAATGCCGCGGGTCTCATGGATCCCATCGCGCTTCTGTTTCGATCTATTGCCCTGGCTGTCCTGCCCGCCCTGGGTGCCGGGCTGCGATCGATCTTTGAGGCGATGGCTGCCAGCGATATAAAAATTCTGAATCTTGCCAGCTACGGTGCGGAAGTTCTGGTGTCCCCGATCTTCGGCTACAGCCAACCCGCATATCAAACCGCCTGGTTGATCGGACTTATTTTTCTGGTTATCCTGTTTCTCAACCGCATTCGACCCCGCTTCTGGTGCCGGACGCTCTGCCCGCTGGGGGCGTTGCTCGGCATCTTCTCTCGGATGAGCATCCTGAACCTGGAAAAATATGCAGAAAAATGCACCTCCTGCAACCTTTGCATCAAGCACTGCCAGGGTGCGGCATCTCCGCGACCGGATCAGGAATGGGAAACGGCTGAATGCTTGATGTGTTTTAACTGCTTTGACGTGTGCCCGGAGGATGCACTGGCGTTTCGGTTTGCCTGGCGTCCGCAGCGAAACCATAAGCCCGATATCGGCAAACGCGCAATGCTGGGCGGTCTTGCGGCCGGGATCTCCCTGCCGCTTTTTGCCCGGCTCGATGGCAGAATCGAGAAGGTTTCGGATCCGAGGCTCATCCGGCCTCCGGGCTCCCTTCCGGAAAAGGATTTTCTTGAGATCTGCCAGCGCTGCGGTCTCTGCATGAAAATCTGTCCCACCAATGTGATCAACCCGACTCTGGCCGAAGCCGGCATTGCCGGGTTCTGGACTCCCCGTCTGATCATGACGCAGGGCTACTGCGAATATACCTGCACCCTGTGCGGCAGCGTCTGCCCGACGGGCGCCATCCGGGAGACAACCGCTCAAGAAAAGATCGAGCGGCCCATCAGGATCGGTTCGGCTTACCTCGACAGAGGACGCTGCTTGCCCTGGTCGGGAAACGCGCCCTGTATCGTGTGCCAAGAGGTCTGTCCCACATCTCCAAAGGCCATTTATTTGAAAGAAGATACGGTAATGACCTCGGGGGCACAAAGTTTGAATGTGCAACTTCCGTTTGTCGACCTCAAACGTTGTGTGGGTTGCGGCATTTGCGAAAACAAATGCCCGGTTCGGGGATTGCCCGCGATTAGGACCATTGCAGCCGGTGAGTCAAGATCGCTGAGCAATCAGATTTTACTGTAGCAGCGGATATCGGAATTTAGATACTGCATCCAGGTCTTTGCCAACACATTGGAATGCTGCCCCCGTGGTCGGGATATTCCTGTTTCCGGTTTCGGCAAGCGCATAGGATTTAATCAAGTTTTTCAAAAAACTCCTTTTCGGCACCGCATTTGGGGCAAACCCAGTCCTCCGGCAATTCTTCAAATGCGGTTCCGATAGGAATATTGTTTTCAGCATCCCCCTCCGCCGGATCATAAATATAGCCGCACGGGCATTCCCATTTATCCATGGAAACCTCCTTCAGGTAAGATAATAACCGTTCTGATAATAGATCGGGTGCTCCGGAGAACACTGCGCATGGTTTATCGGCGCAGTTCAACAACAGGCTGCAGTCGTATAACCAATTTCGAATTTAAAATAAAGAAAAAAAAGCCAACAGCTTCATGCTTGCTATTGAGCGGTATTTGTCATATGAAAAAGATAAACCCTCTATGCGCTGAGGGTGACGCGGGCATAAACAACGAAAAGGACTGCTAAAATGAAAACGCTAATTCAATCCATGACGGTAATGTTTGTTATTATATTCAGCTTCAGCCAATTATTCGCTGCCGACCTTAGGCAAGGATTTTTGGAAACCCCATGGCAAACGGATCTATCCGCTTCAGAAGGTTTTCTAAAAATCGAGGAGAAGGGCGATCTCAGCTATTACGTCAATCCCGCCGTTAAGTATGTGATCAACGATATCCAGATTCCCAAGGTGGTGTTCGGTGCCTATAAAAATAAATTTTTTGCCGTATATATCGCCATTGAGGACTATGATGTGTACATGGATATCAAACGCTATATCACCCAGAAATACGGAAAATCCAAGGATAAAATGAGGTTTAACCCCGATCAAACCATCACCGTCTGGAAACATCATGAAGCCAAGATAAAATTGAAATTAAATCAGGAAACCGGCAAAATAAAATTGGCCTTTTATTACACGCCCCTGTCTGAAAAGGTAAATCTTGAACAGCAGGAAGAAATGGAAGCACCCGCAAGCCGCTCCATTAAAGTCGATAAAGAGCGGGCGGTGCAGGCACTGGATTTGATGCGATTCTAAACGATGAATAAGGAGATTCTGATGATGGCCGATCGCGCTAAAATTGTCGATGGTTTTCGCTTCATGCCCCCTTCACTCAGGGCCTGGATCAGCAAGGACATCCCTGCCGAGGAATATAGCGGCGATATTCCCTGGACACCCTTGAAAAAGCCGCTTAGTGAAACAACCTTCTCACTGGTGACCTCGGCTGGTATCAATTTGAAAACCGACCCTCCTTTTGATATAGAACGGGAAAAACGCGAACCGGCCTGGGGTGACCCCTCCATGCGGGAAATTCCCAGCACTACCACCGAAACAGATATCGATGTAAACCATCTTCACATCGATACGGGCTATATCAAAGAAGACATCAACGTGATGCTTCCACTGCGAAGATTCCGGGAGTTTGAAGATGAGGGAATTATCGGCAGACTGGCGCCTACCTGTTATTCATTTTACGGGTTTCAACTGGATCCAAAAATCCTTCTTGCGGAAACCATGCCTAAAATCGTCTCCAAAATGCAGGCGGAACACGTGGAGGCCGTTTTGCTGACCCCCGCCTGACCGCTTTGCTGCCGGTCCGTTGGACTGGTTGCACGCTTTCTGGAAGAAAGCGGATTTGCCAGCATAACCCTGACCATGACCCCCGAGTTCCACCGGGAAATAGGCATGCCCAGGGTGGCGGCCATTGAATACCCATACGGTCGTCCCGTGGGACAGCCAAATGATAAGGAAGGCCAGAGAAACGTACTGGTAAAAGCGCTCTCGGTCCTGCAAAATGCTCAACTACCTGGTCAGGTTGTCCACTTGCCCTTCACATGGCCCGAAGCCCCTCAAGATACCCAATGGCATCCACCTGAGATTTCACCGATTGTCAAATTGTTCCTTGAGGAGATAAAAAAAGCGGGGGCTGAGGCCCGGAAATAATATAGATCTGCTCTCGTTGAAATGGCTTCCGGGGTATATCTTGAAAATGTGGGAAACAAACCATGCTCTATGGTGCCATGAATTTTCCGGTCAGGCCGGTTATGGATGAAATTGAAGAAATCGCTAATCTGGGATTTGATTATCTGGAACTGGCCATGGATCCGCCTGAGGCCCATTACAGTGTTATTCGGAAAAACAGAAATCTTATTGTTAAAGCTTTAAACATCCATTCACTGCAGCTTGTCTGCCATTTGCCCACCTTTGTGTCTGCCGCAGATCTGACCGATAGCATTCGCAAAGCATCACTGAAAGAAACCCTTGCATCTCTTGAAGTTGCCGCAGAGCTGGCGGCATTGAAGGTTGTCCTGCACCCCGGCCACGCCGGTGGTCTGGGTATTTTTGTGATGGAAACGGTTTTGCAATTTGCCTTGGAAAGCTTGGAAGCCATCATTGCAAAAGGCAATCAACTCGGGATTTGCATATGTCTCGAAAACATGTTTCCGAGGCACCAACTGTTTTTTAAACCAGACAATTTCAGTGAAATATTTGAAAAATACCCGAATCTCAAACTGACATTCGATACGGGACATGCGAACATCGACGGCCGCAATGGCCAGCGCATCCTGGATTTTCTCAATCGCTTCGGCCGGCAGATCGGGCATATCCACATCAGCGACAACCTGGGAAAAAGAGATGATCACCTGCCCATTGGCGCAGGCACGATCGACTTTCCACAGGTTGCAAGGGCCATTAAAAACTGCGGGTATGATGATACCATCACGTTTGAAATTTTTACAGAAGATCGTCGTTTTCTGCAGGCGAGCAAAAAAAAATTCGCGGCCATGCTTGCTGAAGGTTGAACAGATCCTGGCAACCCTGTTTTTCTGCGTTTGTCTTCATTCGAACAGGAGAAAGGACAGCGCCATATGGCATTACTTGTGATCGCACCGGATTTAGACGCAGATTGGTATGCCAAGGAGCTTAAAAGCCTGGCCCCTGCCCTTGATATCCGAATCTGGCCGGACATCGGCATAGCCGAAAATATTGAATTCGCCCTGGCCTGGAATCATCCGCCGGGAGAATTCAATAAATATAAAAATCTAAAATGCATCGCGTCAATCGGAGCCGGTGTCGACAGCATTCTCAGTGATCCGTATCTGCCCCGCGGCGTTCCGGTCACTCGGGTGATTGATCACTCCATGTCTCAATTCATGAGTGAATATGTCATATTGAGCGTGCTCAACTATTGCCGGCAATTGGATATTTATAAGAAAGATCAGATCGAAAAACGGTGGGAGCCCCGGATCCCTCTATTTGCCCGTGATATTGGCATCGGAATCATGGGCCTGGGTCAGCTTGGCGCCGATGCTGCCAAAAAGCTTTTTCAACTGGGTTTCAAGGTCGCCGGCTGGTGCCGAACATATAAAACCGGTGACGGCGTCGCGTGTTTTGCAGGCACAGACCAGATGGAACCGTTTCTTGCGCGGTCCGATATTTTAATTTGCCTTCTGCCTTTGACGCCAGCCACCCACGGCATATTAAATCATGAGGTTTTTATGAAACTGCCGGCGGGTGCCTATGTAATCAATGTGGCCCGCGGAGCGCACCTGATTGAAAATGATCTGCTCGATGCCCTGGACTGCGGTCACCTATCCGGTGCCTGCCTGGATGTATTTGAAGCAGAACCGTTGCCACAAGATCACCCCTTCTGGGATCATCCGAAAATAATTGTAACCCCTCATATTTCAAGCATAACCGACCCTAAAGCGGTCATGCCCCAGATCCTTGAAAATTACCACCGCATGAAAGCCGGAAAACCCTTAAAGAATGTCGTCGACAGGAAACGCGGCTACTAATCGGAAAGAAATTTGAGGCGCGAAAAAAGTTCGTCAAATTCATTTTGCGGAATTTGCTGCCAGGGACCAGCGGGAGTGAATTGAAGGGCTGATTTGACGTCAGGTGCAAATACTTTGCCGGCCTGAAGCTCCGGGCTTTTCAAATGGTACTTAAATTCCTCACCAAAATCCAGAAGCAGGTCCAACTCGTCGTTGTCTTCAAGCAGTTCGACGATGAGAATGTTGCGCACCCGACCGGTTCCTTTCAGCTGCCGTCTACCCTGCCGATCGGAATAAACCTCAATAACCACGCGCTCTAAGGCGACAGCGGTTTGAGAGGCGGATACCAGGCAAGCCCTGTCCACAAGATATTCACCGTCGGCGAAGGGTATCCAATTATCCATATCATCTTCCTATCATTCGCATTGAATTCGGCATCGATCACGATTCCCGCTATGGCCGGATAAAGCTATAGCGATGGTCACAAAACATGCCGATTGGGGGAGTTTTTTTTGCCGCAATCACTTATGCCGCCATCTTTATACCGGAACATTATGATGACAGGCGGTATAATTCTATTCTTGACTCATCGCACTGAAAATACGTAAGCTACTTTATATGCGATTCGGATGAATAATCAAGGCAAAATAAAATCCCCATACCTGAATACCGCATTGGCTGCCATAAGCGGCAATTCGAACGCATTGTTTTACAAATAAAATGCTGATGCTGGCTCAAAAGATTCGCTCCGGCATCGAGTAAAACAGAGGTCAGGTCATGTTCAAGAAAATCACCAACAAACTTTTCGGCAAAACGCTTTCACCACAGCGGCGCGACGGGTTCTTTTTAAACGTACGCTGCAGCAGCTGCGGGGAAGAATTCAACCTTTTTGTCAACAAACAGTTTGAGTTGATTCAAAATTTCCATGAAGACGGCCGTGTTGATTATCTATTGAAAAAAGAAATCTACGGCATGGGATGCAGAAACCATATTTATGTTACCATGGCCTTCGATGGGAACAGAAATTTGCGATCAAAAAGCATTGAAAACGGAGAATTCATCGAGGCGGAATAAGGCCTGCGTCCGCCTCAAAGGCAGGTCGCAATGAATATGAGATAATGAAAAAGGGGAAATACTGCCTGTGAATATCAAAAACCAGAAAGTGGAAAAGGATCGGAACCTAATTACGCGGTCACGGCTCCTTGTGAATACTATACGGTGCTTGCCGATCTGGATCTTGATCGGTCTGGTGACATTTGGACTTTACGGTCTGCTGCTGGCTGTGCCGGCCAGCTTTGCTTCTGCAGTTCTTGTGGAAATTCTTTCAGGTGCTCTCGGGACCGCGTCCGCCAAATTTCTTTATGGGACCGGCAAGAGGGACCGAAACTCGCGCGACCAGTTTACCGGCACGCTGAACCAGATCCGATATCACAAAATGAGGGAGGATTACGACAAGGCCCTATTTACGATTAATGATGTGCTCGCCAAAGACCCGGATTTTCCGGAAGCACTGCTCTTGAAGGCCCGAATCCTGTGGCAAGGGTATGGCAACGCTGCCGGGGCAAAACAATGCATCCTACAATTGATAAAAGCAGAACCGGAAAAAAATGAGCCTTTTCATCGCTGGGGATTAACGCTATATAAAGAGATCGTGACTGCCGAAAGCATTAAAAATATCGGAAATGGTATGAAAACGCTTTAGCATCCGCCTTAGGCGGACTGATCCAGCGCGGGCGAATTGATCTCGCTATCTGGCGGGATTCAGCAAATTATTGGGCCCATGCTCACCGAATTGGGTGGGTCAAAATCTGTTCAATTTTCCCAAGGGCCCAGTCGATTTCCTCTTTTTTTATCACCAGCGGTGGTGCAAAGCGGATCGTATTTTCATGCGTCTCTTTGCATAGCAGCCCTTGCTTCATCAACGCCTCACAATACCGCCGCGCTCCTCCCGCATCAGGTTCCAGTTCTACGGCCAGCATGAGCCCTATGCCGCGCACCTCTCTGATATGCGGGCCTTTAATTTTTTCGCGCAGTTGGTTGAGAAAATATGCTCCCTGGGTGGCCGCGTTTTCAATCATGTTTTCTTCCACAAGCACTTCAAGGGCCGTTCTAGCAATGGCGCAGGCCAATGGGTTGCCCCCGAAAGTGCTGCCATGCTCACCGGGACGCAACACATCCATGACCTCTTTATTGGATAAAACCGCTGAGACCGGATAGTAACCGCCGGAAAGCGCCTTTCCGATCAGCGTTAAATCTGCCTCGATGCCGTCATGTTCCTCGGCCAGGAGTTTGCCGGTGCGACCGAGGCCGGTCTGGATTTCATCCAGGACAAGAACCACGTTGTTCTGACTACAAATAGCCCTGGCCTCTTTTAAATAACCTGCCGGCGGTATGATGACGCCGGCTTCCCCCTGGACGGGTTCCACCATAAAAGCCACCGTGTGCGGCGTGATCGCAGATTTTAATGCTTCCGCATCGCCAAAAGGGATGATTTTAAAACCAGGGGTAAAGGGACCGAAATTCTCGCGGGAGCCCGGATCCGTGCTGAATCCTACAATGGTTATGGTCCTTCCATGAAAATTGTTCTCGCACACAATAACTTCAGCCCGGTCTTTGGGAACGCCTTTTTTCTTGTATCCCCACTTGCGAACCGATTTGATAACCGTCTCTACGGCTTCCGCCCCGCTGTTCATCGGCAAGACCTTGTGCGAATTGGTCAAAGCGCAGAGCTCCTTGTAGAGCAGCCCCAGCTGATCGTTGCGAAACGCGCGCGAGGTCAGGGTGAGTTTGTGGGCCTGCTCGATCATGGTTTTCATAATCTTGGGGTGGCAATGTCCCTGATTGACCGCCGAATATGCCGAAAGGCAATCCAGGTATTTGTTACCATCCACATCCCAGACCCAGACACCTTCGCCTCGCTGCAAAACCACATCAAGGGGTTTATAGTTGTGGGCCCCGAATTCGTTTTCCAGTTGAATATAATATTGTTGATCCATTGGCAACGCCCCCCTTGGGCTACAGGTGAAAAATGATAATTCCAAAGACATTTTCGAGATAGAGTTTAAATGAGGGATCGGGGTGTTTTTACCAACGCCTGTGACACGATGGGGGCATCCTCTCGATCATGATCTATCGCCCGCCCGGGGGCAATGCCCCCGGGCGGGCTGTGCGTATATTAAAAACACCCCGAGCCCTCAGTTTAATTATCCCATAATCGTTCTCGAGGGTCAACTTGGATCCAAAATCACTGGTTGCCAGGGATTTCTTTGCCAAGCACCGTTGAAGATCCGGGTCCACAGGATGCCCGGAATGCTGACAAAAAAACTGACCAGAATTCGAATTTCTGACGGATGCTTTGATCAATCAACCAAATTTTGATGACTGAATTTATTTTAAAACTATATATTCTCTTCAGCAGAAAAAAAAGTTGATTTATAAAACCTGCTGTGCAGTAATATGGTTCATTAGCATCGAGAACGCCCGGCATGAATACCGTCTTTGTGAGCTTTTTGAAGGAAATTTCCGGGGAATCCGAATCTTGCATGAACAGCGGAAGCGGAACCGGCCCGAATTCAATTGATCGAAAAAGTTATGGCAGCTAAAGAGATATGGGACAACTGGGGGACACGCTCAGGGCTCGATCGGCGGCAGCGCAAAGAAAGATATCCATTTCCGGATAGAAGAATGCGAACGGAGCGCAGAAGCGGATACGATCGCAGAAAACTTCTATATCTGCACCGCAGAACGGGTTTGGATCTGAGAAACGCTTTCAGAAGCGTCTAGCCCGGTAACACGGAAAATGATAAAAGCAGAGCTGAGGGCGGGCGGGCTTTTTTTTCGAGAATAATTACCATTACCTTTGCCTGAGCTGGACAAATAGACCGTAAAGCTGTTGCCGCAGCGTATCATTTAAAGGCGGATTGCGGATAACGCTATGACCGGAAGGTTCGGAAAATATGGCGATACGAAACGGAAGGCAAAAATCCGCAAAAGCAAAGTGTTAGGCAAAAAAAATCCCAAACTCACCTCCCTGCCGCAAAAAACGCGCCCGACCCGAAAAAAGAAAGCAACCCCGTGATCGGCATTATCGAACACATACCGATGGCCGGAATTATCGTCTTTATGATCCTGAGCAAAATACCAGGGGTTGAAACACAGGCCACCAGGATAGTGATGGTTCTGATCGGACTGGCGGCGGCCGCAGCCGTATATGTGCTGAACCGCAGGCACCGGGCTTCTCCGATTCACAAGGCCATGCTCACTTTTCTGATCCTGGCCGGATTGACCTTCTGGGTTTGGCCGCAGGGAGCCGGCCGCATGGTGGCCGCTTTCCCGGCTTCAGCGTTATACCTCGTTTTATTCATCACCGCAGTCGGCCCGCCGATTATAGGCCGCGATGTTTTCACCATGTATTTTGCCCGCAGGACGACCCCCGAGGCGGTTTGGGAAACCGATATTTTTAGAACCATCAACGCGCATCTGACCGCGGTCTGGGCCGTTTTGTTTCTATGCGGCTTTTTATCGGGTCTTGTTCCCCAAGTGATGAATCTTGAAGGGGCATTCAATGAAATCCTCTTTGAAGGCGTATTTCCCGGTATTTTGATGCTCGGTATCGGGGTTCCGGCCAATAAGCGATACCCGCTGTACTATCAAAAAAAACTCGGGCTTACACCGACCGATAATCCGTCAGCGGCTGTTGAAGACGGAATTGAAAGCCGCCGCAAGGGGCCTGAAGCGTCACGATTGGATAAATGACCGGCAGGCAATCAGGCGCAGATAGTCGCCCATCTTTTATGGCGGGTGCCAGCAGGCTTGGAGGTGGCATGAGCTCACCGATTAAACTTGAGCCCCTTTTTTTCGCAGGTCTAATCAAGGCTTTCTAAATAATTGAAACGCACGCCGGGATAAAGTAAACCCTGATAGCATCCCCTGCAAAGAATCAAATCCTCACTGCAGACCCATTCCATGGGAGAATTCAAGTCTCGAAGACATTCGGTGCATTTGATTCCCCCTCCGGTTGCAGCCACTTTATTGGGAACTTCGAAACAATCTTTTTCTTGCATCATTCACATCCCCGCAAGGTTTAACGAAATTCATTTTAAATAGATTAAACAATTTTCATGCCATCCAGGCAGATTGCGTTCTGCATTTACACTATTATTAAATTATCCAATAAGTTATAAATTTTTTTGCTGAGAAGTGGTTTGCCCCGGTTTTCAATGCTTATTACAATTTTGTTATGTATCGGCCATAAATTATACAAAAGTGTAATATATTAATGTCATTTTGCCCTGATAATTCCGGACAAAATTTTCGGCTTTTGCTTGTCAAACTACAGAGAACCCGTTAGTACTGCTTGCACAGGGCTTTTGATCAGATTCGAACCAGCAGGATAGACTAGGGAGGCAATCAATGGAAATAAAATCAAAAATACCGGCAAATCAGCGCAAAGAGCTGGAAAACTTATTTCAGGCCCACGGGTATAGGGATTATAAATGGGTTAATCCGAAAAAAATCATCGTTTCGCAGTGGGTGAGAATGAAATGCACCTATGGTTGCGCTGAATACGGCAACAACGCCTGCTGCCCTCCCAATGTCCCATCGGTCCCGGAATGCGAAAGATTTTTTAACGAATACGGTGACGCCGTCATTTTTCATTTTGCTAAAAAAGTAAACAAACCCGAAGACCGCCATAAATGGTCTAAAGGGGTCAACGCCAAACTGTCCAAACTGGAGCGGGAGGTTTTTTTGCTTGGCTACGAGAGGAGTTTTCTGCTGTTTATGGATAGCTGCAGCCAGTGTAAAGAATGTGCCCGGGGAAAAAAAGAATGCAAACAGCCGCGCACAGCCCGTCCTTCCCCTGAGGCTTTGGCGGTCGATGTCTATTCAACGGTCAGACAGTTCGGGTTGCCGATCGGCGTCCTTTCAGAATATTCTCAGGAAATGAACCGTTATGCGTTTTTATTGATCCGGTAAATTATCGGTGCCGGCTGAAACCTGCTCGGCGCCCATACGTTATCGCCGCGAATGCTGTCGATTCTATATTTTGTGTCATTCAATTTGACAGATCAAGGTATGCAAACTATAATTAGGGCATCGCAATTATAACAACCATCCCGGAGCGACAGTCATATGCAGACAAGGCCCTTTGGAGGCCTTTTTTTTTACCCCAATTTCACAAGGAGACAACTCGATGAAGTTTCGTGGAGCGAAATGGTGTTGCCTGGCGGCTGCGGCCTTGGGCTTTTTAGTGCTTCCGATTTGCGTCAGGGCGGAAGAAGAAAAGACCGCCGTTGAAAAAGGCAAAATCGCCGAAGTCAATGGTATATCGATTTCGAATGAGGCCTATGAAAGAGAGCTGAGTTTTTTTCTGGAGCAGGCTGCGCGTGAAGGCCGGCAGGTGCCGGATACGATGCTGGCAAAAGTAAAAGAAGACATTTTGGACAACCTCATCGATCGCGAAGTGCTCTATCAAAAAAGTCAAAAAGAAGGCATCAAAATAGGTGCGCAAGCGGTTACAGATCAGCTGGCAACGATAAAGAAAAGATTTCCCAGTGATGCCGAATTTAAAAAAGCCTTGGACCAGATGAAACTTTCCGAATCCGACATAAAATCCCAGATCGAAAAAGATATGGCCATCCGGGAGTTGATCGACAAACAGGTGGCGCAGAAGGTCGTCATCACCGATGCGCAGACCAAATCCTACTATGACGAAAACCCGAATATGTTTGAGCAACCCGAGCAGGTAAAAGCCAGTCATATATTGATAAAAGTTGAGACCGACGCTTCTGAAACCGACAAAGCCAAGGCCAGAATAGAAATCGTAAAGATTCAAAAAAAATTGCAAAATGGTGAAGATTTTGCGACACTTGCAAAAGAATTCTCCCAGGGGCCCAGCAGTGCAAAAGGCGGCGATCTGGGTTTTTTCAGACGCGGACAGATGGTCAAGCCCTTTGAGGATGCGGCCTTTGCGCTTAAGCCCAACGAGGTCAGTGATGTGGTCGAGACCCGATTCGGGTATCACCTGATAAAAGTTACGGAAAGAAAAACGGCGCAGACCATAGCATATGCGGATGTCAAAGACCGGCTCAGTCAACATCTGAAAAAGCAGGAGGTCGAAAAGGAAGCCGGCCAGTACATCGATAAGTTGAGGCAGGAAGCCGAGATCGAGAAATATCTGTAACACTTCAAAGGGGAAAGGAGGACGATCCAAATGGCACTGAACGTGACCTGGTACAGTCATGCCTGTTTTTTGTTCGAAACCGGTCAGGCAAAAATACTCACGGACCCATTTTTATCCGGAAACCCCCTGTCACCGGTCAAGGCTGAAGATGTCGAGGCCGACTACATCCTTGTCTCGCACGGACACGGTGATCACATAGGCGACACCATAGACATAGCCAAGCGAAGCGCCGCAACGGTCGTCTCAAATTTTGAAATCCAAAGCTGGATCGTCTCTCAGGGAATTGAAAAGGCACACCCGATGCATATCGGCGGCGGCTTCGATTTTCCCTGGGGCCGGGTCAAGCTGACGATCGCCCATCATGGGTCGGCCCTTCCCGATGGATCATACGGTGGCAATCCCTGCGGCCTACTGCTGTATATTCAGGATAAAAAGATCTACCATGCCTGTGACACCGGACTGTTTTACGATATGAAGCTGATCGGGGAAGAAGGCATCGATCTGGCCATTTTGCCCATCGGCGATAACTTTACCATGGGACCCGATGATGCCCTGCGCGCCGTAAAGCTGATCGAACCCAAGCAGGTGGTCCCCATTCACTACGACACCTTCGATGTGATCAAACAGGATCCCCAGGCCTGGGCGGCGAGAGTCGAGAAAGAAACCGCCACCAGGGTTAAGGTGATGAAACCCGGCGATACGCTTGAACTTTAAGAATACAGTTTTGAATCAGAGGCTCAATCCGGCCCGCGGGGCATGGTGATCATGCGGCCGATGCGCCTTTTATCACCGCCAGCTATCACTATCATAGACTGAAACAAAATATCCCCGTCTATCCGCTTTCTTTCAAACACGGCCATCTGTAAATTGGTTTCAGCGATTTCTCCTGATAGGATCTCGAACGAATTTATCTCCAGCGCTGCGCGATCCATCTCGGCGTAGAATAGAAAAAGGCTTGACAGTCCAAAACACTTGAATTAGTAGTCACAACAAATATTGAAGTGTCTGCGATATTTAATTTACAACTCACCGGCAACACTTTCCATTTCATTTAAGATTGCGAGTGAACCCTCAATTTTGCATGCTGAGGTATTTTTTTAACGGTCTCGGTAGGGTAGAACTTTGTTAATATTTGGTTGCTTTTTGAAAATTGTGTAGATTCACCTCGATTTCTATCCAACGGAAGGAGCGGAAAATGAATTTTGTGGATACTGCCAAGTCAAGTGTTTTTCATCGAGAATTGGATCGGAAATATCCGATTTTCAGGCATGCAGAAGGGGTATGGGTATCAGATGCCGAAGGACGACGCTATCTGGATGCCATGAGTGGCGGTGCGTTTACCGCCAATATTGGTTATGGTGTCAAAGAGGTGATCGATGCGGCCGCCGAACAACTCCATAAAATTCCATGGTTCCACAATCAAAAAGCAACGAGTGAGGCTCAGGAAAAAGCTGCAGCTGACATTGCCGAGCGTGCGCCATTTGAGGATGCGCGAGTTTTTTTCACAAGCAGCGGGCATGATGGAAATGAAACTGCACTGCGATTAGCAAGGAAATACCACTATGATCGTGGCGATACCGATAGGCTAAAGATAATATCATTTGCTCAAGCATACCATGGATCAACTTTCGGAACACTAGCGTTAACTGATCGCCCGGGGTTGCAGGATATATATGCGCCTTATTTGCCCAAGCACCAATTTCGGCACGTCCCACCTGTTCACGATTTCAGGCCTGTAGATGGATTTTTGCCGCCTGAATCTGCTCAGCGCGTTGCCGACATGATCGTTGAGATCATAGAAAAAGAGGGACCGAATACAGTTTCAGCTTTTTTCTGTGAACCGGTTCATGCAGCCTCAGCACCCTGCATGACGCCGCCGCCTCAATTCTGGAGCCGTCTGCGGCATATAGCTGACAGCTACGGTATCCTTGTCATCTTCGATGAGGTCGTGGTGGGTGCCGGGAGGACGGGCACATGGTTCGCTTCTGAACAGCTCCCGATAAAACCGGATATCATTGTTACCGCAAAAGGCTGGGGCAGCGGCTATGCCTATCTCGGCCCGGTCTTATGCACAGACAAGATATTCAAGACTGTCTCTGAAGGGTCCAGAGAATTCGGCCTTGGAAGCACATTCAATGGTGCAGCTTTCTCCTGTGCCGTTGCATCGGCTGTCATTCGATACATCGAAAGCCAGAAACTGCTTGAGCGTGTCAGGCGGTTGGGGCCCATTGTGCTGGAACAGCTTCAGGCGGCACTAAAAGATATTCCCATGGTGGCTGCAGTTCGGGGCAGGGGCTTTCTATTCGGCGTTGAGTACGCCCAGCCCGGGACACTGGCGATGCTTCCCTCTTCCTACAAAACTTCATGGCGTGTTGAACAAGAGGCATACAGGCGAGAGCTCATCGTATATTCGGTAGCACCAAACGCTGATGGTTATGTCGGCGATTCAACCCTTCTCTCACCTGCTTATATAGCCACTGAAGAGGAGTTGACTGAAATGGTCAATCGGTTCGCCGCATCCGTGAGGAGCACTCAAGAGCAAATTCAGCAGCTTTCCAAATCGTGACTAAATAGTGATTGTCAAAAATACGCTGCAATTGGGGAGAAGTTTTTTGCTCCAATCACTTGTGCCGCCATCCTTTTAGCGGAACACTATTATGACAGGCAATATAAATCCCGGGCAGTTTTATTTTTTCTTCTCAATCCGCGGTAGTCGTATTTTT
>Ga0209536_100002237_pt1 | contig 31478 bp, 32 predicted proteins | sample DeeMarSeWOR28_12_FD_187461 | JGI IMG/M metagenome (GOLD analysis project Ga0209536, IMG submission 187461) | Marine sediment microbial communities from White Oak River estuary, North Carolina - WOR-2-8_12 (SPAdes) (version 2) | ecosystem: Environmental > Aquatic > Marine > Intertidal zone >... | reverse complement strand
GACTTCAAGGTGGCAGCGGAGGCTGGCCGATACAATGTTAAGCGATCGTTGCAGCTCTCGTTGTATGCGGTTGCCTTCCAGGTTCCCAAGGTTGCGTACTGTGTCTTTGAAAAGTGGACCGGCAACATCAGGTGGCTCTACGGGAAGAGGAAGTTGGACGAGACGCACTGGTGGCTGAAGGTCGTCGTAAGTCGGGTAGCGGCGGCTATTTCGGAACGGAGATTTGTTCCGACGCAGATCGACAAGGACAAGCTCTGCGATCCGAAGTGGTGCCCCCGATTTGACATCTGCGCTGGGATGAGAGGATAATGGCACCAGGAATGACGTTCGAGGGTTATCGACGACGTGGAAGGAAACCCTTGAGCACCGGCTCATCCGGTGTCACCAATACAATGTCTGCTAGGGATGAAGAGCGACGGTTATCCACTTTTTTTGGAGAAGAAACCCCGTTGCTCACTCCTTGCCCGGCAGGCACCAATTACAGAGTCCGTTAGGAATGTAGGTAGAGGGTTATCGTGGTAGACGGACCCCTCTATCGGCTGCTCATCCGACGGGCACCATGATCGCAGGAATGAAGACCTACGGTTATCGGTTCGATTCCGATTGGTGTTAAAGCCAATTGCACGGGACGACTACCAAGGACCTCACGAGGGTTTTGCCGTAAGTGAATCACTAATCCGCGGTCACCATAAAAACGACAGGACCAGGGATGAAGGGCGATGGTTATCCCACTCTTGAAAAGTGACTCACCCGTTGCCCACTCGCTCACCCGGTCCTGACCTTTGAACAGGAGGCAGACATGACAACCAACTACGCACGACATTTCTCTCCCCTGAAGACCTCTCAGGATCAGCCGATCCCCGGACGTGAGAAGGACATGGTTGCCAACCGTGCCGGTGGCTTCGGCTTTACCCTCGCTCCCTGGAAGCAGGCTGAGAGGTTCTTGATTCTCGGTACGGAGGGAGGAACCTACTACGCTTCCGAGAGGGAGATGACGGTTGAGAACGCTTCCATCATCAAGCGTCTTGCGGAGGACGAGAAGTCCGGGCTTGACCTGATCGATCTGATTGTCCAAATGCGGAAGGAGAACCGGGCTCCGAAGGTGGACCCTCTACTGTTTGCCCTTGCAGTCTGCTCTGCCTTCGGGGCCAAGCAGGTACGGATTGCTGTGGGGAAAGCGCTCCTGGAGGTGGCGTGGACGGGTACCCAGCTCTTCCAGTTTGTGCACTACCTCCGGGGGCTGCGCGGGCTTGGTGTCACTGCCAGCAAAGCAATTGCGGGATGGTACTCAAAGGACCTCGGGGACCTCGGGCTTCAGGTAGCCAAGTACCGCTCCCGGTTTGGGTATACCCATCGGGACCTCATCCGTCTTGTTCATCCCAAGCCTACGAGCGCAGCGCACGCCGACCTGTTCGGCAGGATTGCACGGGATGACTACCGTGGACCTCATGATGGTCCGGGAATGAAGTACCTGAATTGTTTGGAAGCTCTCCAGGAAGCGGACACTGCTGCCAAGGTCCTTCATGCCATTAACACCTACCGCCCGCCGTGGGAGCTGGTGCCGACGGAGTGGTTAAAGGATGCAAGGGTAGCGAAGGCTCTCCTGCAGATCATGCCGGTAGGGGCAACGATCCGACAGCTCGGTCGCTACTCTGCTTTGGGGTTCATTGGTCCGCTCTCCGACACTGAGGAGCTGATTATCAACCGACTCCAGGAGCACGCGATCCTCTCGGCAAAGATTCATCCGCTCCAAATTCTAACTGCTCTGAAGACCTACGAGCAGGGTAAAGGGGACCGCGGCAGCCTGACCTGGAAGCCGAACGAGAGGATCGTCTCTCATCTTGACCGAGCATTCGGGCTTGCCTTCAAGAATGTGCAACCCACCGAAAAGTACATCTACCTGGGGATCGACGTATCGGGTTCGATGACGGGAGGATCGGTCTGTGGTGTACGGAGTCTGACCCCTCGTGTGGGGGCTGCAGCAATGGCTCTGGTTACTGCCCGAACGGAGCCCAACTGTCACGTTGCAGCCTTCGCTGGAGAGATGGTTCCGGTTCGGATTCACTCTCGGTCCTCAATTGACTCGGTCATTCGGGAGACTGATCGTCTTCCCTTCGGGAGCACGGACTGCTCCCTGCCAATGCGGGACGCAATCGAGAACAGGATGTTCGTGGAAGTGTTTGTAATCTACACCGACAACGAGACGTGGTATGGGCAGATACACCCAGTTCAGGCGCTGCGGGAGTATCGTCGGAAGTGCAACGGGAACGCGCGACTCGTCGTTGTTGGCATGACCTCGACGGGTTACACGATTGCTGACCCGAACGACCCAAACATGCTCGACGTTGTCGGATTCGATACCTCTACACCGAATGTGATTTCTGCCTTTGCAAAAACGTAACGGAGACATACAGTTCGGTGACGGATCGCCAACCTATCAAAATCGCTCCGAGTTACCTGAATCCCAAGAGTGCCCCCACGGCAATCCTGGTATTTGGAGAGTCAGGTGGAGCAGAGGAAGGAAGAGAGGGACGGGCATTTGTTGGGCGAGCTGGGCGATACCTTCGGATGATCCTGAGGGGGGCGTTCCCCCGTATGAGAATGGTGCTGGACAATGTCGTCCCTCTCTATCTTTGGGGTAAGAAGCCAACCCCGAAACAGATTCACGAGTACGAGGGATATCGGGACCACCGGATCGATCAGGAGGACCCCCTAGTCGTTCTCCTGTTAGGGGAGCACGCTCAGAGTGCCTACGGTATTAAGCGAACTCCAACCCGAACCAACGGCGAAATCATGTTTGTCGAAGGCCGACCGTTCGTTCTGGGCGTGCACCCCGCCTACATTATCCGCAACAGGAAGCTGTCTCCGTTGTACTACGACGTCCTTCGGGCCCTGCGTACATCCTTCCGGAGACCCAGGGAGAAGTTCAGAAGGGTAGACAAACTTCCAGACCTGAAGAAAGAGTTGAGGGCGATCGCAACGAAGACGGTCGCCTTTGACCTAGAGACCTCCACCCTCGATCCCCGAGACGGGAACATCCTGACAGCCGCTTTCTGTTCCGGTCCTCGAAAGGTCTTCTGGGTACCTCTCTTCCACGAGGAATCCTGGAACCGATCGACCAAACCTCTCCTGCGGGAGATTCTGAACTGGTGGGTCAAGGGTCCTCGCATCTGTCACAATGTCAAGTTCGAGTTGAAGTGGATGCGGACCTGGAGGAAAGCCCTTGGGCTGGACCCCACTGTTGATCCCCCGAAGCTGTATGACACTCTCCTGCAGGGAGTAGCCATTGACGAAAATCAACCGAGACGACTGGACTACCACGTAGTTCAGAACCTTGGGAAACCACCGTACTGGCAGGAAATCCCCAAAGGTGTCGGCCTCGCCGATGTTCCGCTGCGTATCGTCGGTATCTACAACGCGAACGATGCGCTCCACACGTATTTGCTCCATGCAAAGCAGTCCCTTAGCCTCAGCTCGGCAGAGGTACGTACACTGGAGGGGATTTTCCTGCCATGTTCCCAAGCTCTTTCCTCAATGGAAATGTCGGGTGTCAAGGTCAACTTTGACGAACTGAGGAAGGGCGAGAAGGAGATTGCAAACAGGAGAGCGGCACTCGGGAAGAAGGTCCAAGCTAAGCATCCCGGACTCAACGTGCGCTCCTCAGCGGAGGTGGGAGAACGTCTCTTCAAGCAGCTCAAGCTGGGCCCAACAGTCCTCACTAAGACAGGGAAGGTTTCGACATCTGAAGAGATACTAACTGCTCTATCCCACAAGCATAAGACTGTGGGGGACATCCTGGAACTCAGGAAGCTCATGTCCGCAACATCCCGAATCTTCGAGGGGTGGGCAAAGTACGACCGGGACGGCTACCTGCATTCAAACTTCAATGTCGGTGGTGCAAAGACGTGGAGACTCTCCTCATCCAATCCCAATCTTCAGAACATCGATCGGGCTCAGGCGCAGCGGAGGGCACTTGTATCCCGCTTTCCTGGGGGGCAGCTCGTCCAGCTTGACTATTCCCAGCATGAACTCAGACTCATGGCTGCTCAGTCCGGGACGAAGAAGCTTTTGAACCTTTGGAAGAGCGACCGGAAAGCAGACGTACACCAGTCGACTGCCGACCAGCTTCGGTGTCCCCGACAGACTGCGAAGAACATCAACTTCTCTTTGATCTATGCAATCACGGCATGGGGTCTGGAACAGCGGTACGGGATTGAGCGGAGCAAGGGGGAGGCACTGATCAAACGGTGGTTTGAAACCTATCCTGAGGTCAAGGCTTACCATGAGAAGCTGGAGAAATCGTTTGAGAAGAACTTCTGGGTAGAGAATATGTTCGGTCTTCGGAGACATCTAACCGACCCCAGCGACCAACGACAGCTCCGCCAAGCTTACAACTACCCGATTCAATCCGCTGCCGTGATCCTCTGTCTCCTGGCCCTTGTGGAGATGGAGAGGTGGTTGCGCCGGGAGCGGATGGAGTCTCTCCTCATTCTTCAGATACATGACTCTCTCGTTCTGGACTGTCCGAAGGGGGAGGTGGCTCGGGTTTCGAAGATCGGACGGGACATCATGCTCCGAGTTCCGTATCAGGAATACACGAAGGGACGATTGGTATACGATCTACCCCTGGAAGTAGAAGCAAAGATTGGCCCCTATCTGGTTGGATGAATATGGCGAAGAAGAAAGTCAAGGTGAAGAAGACGGTTCGGAAAGTCGAGACAGAATCCATCAGACCGACGTATGTTCGGGTGACGGTCGGATTGAAAATCTCGGCTAAGTTCCAGACGGAGAACTACGAATTGGCTGTGGAGGCACCCGTGGACAACGTTCACGACGGGCTGCTTCAGACGCAGAGACAGCTCTGGGAGTTCTTTAAGAAGGGTGGTCCGGAAATTTTCGATGAGCTAGACGACGTGCTTGTGGAACGACTTCCAGTTGCTCAGCAGCGGATTGGTGAGGTGCAGGATTCCAAGAGGAGATGGTGATGGCGAAGAAGAAAGTAAAGGCGAAGGCGAAGGCAAAGAAGAAGAAGAAAACCAAGGCCACGGTGAAGGTGGAGGTGGAGGACTCCTCTCAACGCAGGGGAAGAGCTTCCCTTGCTTCCTTACCCTCGGATGCAGAGTTGGCTGCGCTTACGTCACGAGACCCGGATGAGGTGGCAGGGATTACGCGGACCGCCAGTCTCTCAATCTACGGTCAGCAGGGCGACGACATGCCCGTCGTGATTGTCCGTCCTATCGGCTACATGCACCGTGGTCAACTCCGGGTCTTTGAGAATGAGTGGAGACATTGGCGATTCAAGGAGGGGGAGTTCAAGTCGAACTGCTCCTGTCTCGGGGGGAGGGAGCACTGTCCCGTCTGTCGGGTCATCTGGGAGGATGACTTTCCTGAGGGACTGCGGAACGAGCTTCGACCGAGCGGAACTGTGCGGGCTAACGCGATCGTCCGGAACTACAAAAGGAATGACAACGAGGATACCCATCTCGTCTGGAGATTTCCGGTCCCGGTGCGAGACGACATCGTTCAGTACATCTCTGGCGAACATGCAATGAAGTGGATTCTGCATCCCAAGAAGGGGAACGACTGGAAGATCGTACGTAAGCGCACCACCTTCAAACCGCCCCGACACATTGAGTATTCATGCGGTCTGATTCCGTCTCCTGTTCCGTGGGGTATGAAGGTTGAGCCCTACAACCTGATTGAGATGATGGAACTCCGCAGAGATGATGAGGAGACGGTCCAGGCCGCGGCGGAGTTGGTCCGAGAGAGAATTGCCAGTTACCGGCCTCCGAAGAAGAGACGCAAGTAGCGGAAGGAGCCCCATGAGTGCTCTTCGACATAGATTATCAACTCCATCTCCTGTGGAGAATGACCGACCGGAGCTGGATGGGGAAAGTTGGAGATTACCTTGCGCCGAGCTTCTTCGACCCGGACCTGGAACCCGTCGCTACGGAACTACTCAAGGCGTGGTCCAGGAAGCGGGTCCTCGGAAGGGCACAGTTTCGACAGCTTTGTTCCCGCCACGGTGTGCGGCCCGGCTCTCCTTCAGCGGGGGATGCACAGTACGACCAGGAGGAGGTGATCCGATTCGTTCGGCACCGGATAACCCTGGAAGCTTTTACCCACGGAATCTCCCTGGTTGGGGATCAGGAGCTGGAGAAAGCAATCGAGGCTGTGTCCTGCTGCAAGGACCGGTGGCCGGGGAGCTTTCAGGTCAAGGACGCTACTCTGGACCGAAAGAAACTGCCGTGTCGTCAGAAGGTCGTCAGTACCGGAGTTCCACGAATCGACAAGTTCCTGTCGGGTGGTCCCGGTGCTGGCGATCTTGCTGTAATCATGTGTCCTCCTGGTGGGGGCAAAACGTCCTGGTTGGTGTGGGTGGCAACCAATGCGGTCCTCGAAGGCAGGAAGGTTGCCTACCTCACTCTCGAACTAACCGAGTCCCAGATTGCTACCAAGTACCGGGCAGCAGCAACGCGCCAAGCTTCTCCCCCCCTGCAACAATGGATCAAGGTCAGCAGGAAGATCGAGAGAAGCAAGGGGGCGATGTTCATCGTCGAGGTTGCTCCCAGGACCAAGTCGGTGTTGGAGGTGGAGGCTTCCCTCGGACCCGACATCGATATGTTGATCGTAGACTATGCCGACTATCTGGAACGCAGGCGGTTGGACAACCTCTACGAAGAGCTGGGGGAGATTTACGACTACCTCAAGCAGATTGCCCTGCGCCGGGAGATCATTGTCTGGACCGGATCACAGGCAAATCGTGCGGTCTACGAAGCAGAGAAGGCGGAGCTAAGGTACATCGAGGGCTCCCTGCGGAAGGGGATGGTAGCCGATCAGGTTCTGGGTTTTGTTCAGAAGGATTCGGACCGGGAACCCGACCCGCGGACAGGGGAACAGATACTGCGAGTCTCCACTGCAAAGAACAGACATGGGGAGTGCAGTCCGAACATCGAGTTGATTTCCGTCAATTGGGCAGCCTGCACCTTTACGGGAGTGTGTGATGAGTGATGAGGATCAGACCTGTTTCCATTGTCTGACCTGTGAGGATGAGGGCTGGTATATGACTGAGATGTCCAGGGCCGAGGTGCTCGTTCGAGCATGTGACTGTCGCAGTAGAGACAAGGTCCTGGGAATGGGGGAGAGAATGAGGGAGCACGTAGTGGCATGGTTCGCCGACTACCGAAAGAAAAGAGACGACAGGTCTTCCTAGCCCTGGACCTCGGAACGATGACGGGCTACTGCCTCTGGGAGGTTGGAGCTAGGTGTATTACCTCAGGAAGTTGGGACCTGCCGAAGACCTCTCCTGAGAGATATATCCAACTGCGGAAGTTCCTGGAGACTACGGACTACGAGGTACGACATGCAGGAGGAGCAATCGTCTCGGTTGTCTACGAAGACGTGGTTGGGTTCTTCAAAGGGAATAGAGCAGGGCAGACCTTAGGGGGACTGGAAGCAATCCTCCAGGTCTGGTGCACGGACAATGGAATCGCATTTGACGCTGTCGTTACCACCGAGTTGAAGCGATGGGCAACGGGCAAGGGAAATGCAAACAAGCAGGAGATGAGAGAGGCAGCGAATAAGAGATTTGGCTGCAAGGTCATGACTCATGACCAAGCCGATGCTCTCCTGCTGGCTGCGTTTGTACACGAAAATGGAGAATGGGCAAAGGCGGGGGGACCCTCAGGAGACCGAAAGCGTGGTATGCCTACGTCCAAAAAAGGGTAAGTGTGATGGCGACGAAGAACGGGTCCCTCCGCCAGCCCACCCTGACGATTCGGGTTCGTAGACACCGGGACGGACATTTGACTTTGTTCATTGTCAATAACCAGACCGGTGCCACAATGCTTTCCGGTCCCTACTTCCGAGAGGCAGAGGTTATAGACGAACTTGGAAGAGACGGTTGGCTACAGGTTCCCCACAATCTCATAAAGCTCACCCAACTGCCCGATGGAACCTGGGTGCGCTCTCCCTTACCGAAACATCGATGGGGGCGTATCTCCGCAAAGCAGAGCCCGAAGGCTGGAAGGCGGACGGTACGCCGCTCTACTACCACCCACTCTGTCGGGGACATAGGAAGCTCGATGTCGACTGGCAGAAGGGGGTCTGGTTCTGCTACAAGTGTGGAAAAGGAGGAGCGGTACACACCAAGCGGCGTCCGAGTGGGGGACCGGTCTGGGAAGAGAAGGGGGAGCCTCGATTCGACCCGGCCAGAAGGGAAGGTCTCCTGTGGAGGTATCTGTCGGACACTAGGGGACTTACAAGGTCCGAGATTGCCGATCTTCGGCCACACAGCGGGGCTGACCCCTTCAGGGTCTATTTTCCGGTCTATGCGCTTGGGAGGACATCTCCCTGCTACTGGGTGGGCCGTTCGATCCTTCAGTCCCACGTTCCCGCCTACCTTGAACCTCGTATTTCCAGTGTTGCGTACAGGAAGAGCGACGTTCTCTGGGGCTTACACCGGATTCAGGGAACCGTTAAGTCCCTTACGATCTGCGAAGGTGTCTTCGATGCAGTCCATGACCGTTCGAGGTTGGCTCTTCTGGGAAAGAGACTCTCTCCTGCTCAGGCGGAGATTCTGAGCCGGATTGATTCGGAGGAGATTACAATCCTCCTGGACGGAGACGCGATTTATGATACCTACGCCGCACTACGGATTCTGTCGCACCGGTACCACGGTGCTGTCTACATAGTTGAATTGCCGATAGGAACGGATCCTGATGAACTCGGAGAGAAAGTGGAGGGGTGGATCAAGCGAAGAGCGCGGGTTGCGTAAGTACAAACGGATGCTCAAGCACCTCCGTCACTACCGCTCCCAGGTTCTGTCGCTCTCGGCTACGGATGCAGCGCGTCGTTGCCGGATGGACGTATCCAACTACCTCAAGATCGAACAGGGGAAGACTGTTCCCAGAGCGTCTACGTTTGTGTCAATTATCGACGGTTTGGGGCTTGACTGGCAGTGGAAATGAATGGTAACTTTAGTGGTTCCGCGGGGAGTGGATGTTAGGCCCAGGCACCGGCTTGCAGACCACCCCCCGGAACCCCTATAATAAGGAGCAAGCAATGCCGGACCACAAGGCGCCCCCTTCGAAGGCGGGAAAGTCCCGCCGGATTACCCTCTGTGAAGTGACGAAGATGCGGGAAGCGTACGTTGTCGACCCGGATGAGAAGGGGAGACCTGCGGTAAAGGGACCCCATCAGCTCGACTTCATGATGCTGGTCTACGATCCGGACGACCCGTCAGTTCCCCTTGATACCTACTACAAACTCAACGCTTCCCTTGCCAAGACGTGGTGGAGGGATGACGAGGTTCACCTAGATAAGCGCGAAGCTCAATTCGAAGTCACCCGTAGGAGACAGAAGAAATGAAAAGACTGTGTGTCTGTTTTGCTCTTTTGGTCTGTCCCGCCTGTCTGATGGGTTGTAAAGCCGGACAACCGAAGTCTTTTGACGAAGCAATGGTACTGATTGATAAGGTTCAGACGATTGCGGAGAAGCACAACCTGAGCTGGTCTGGGGACCTGGACTGGAACGGACGTGCGGAGGTGTACTGGGGAACGCAGGCAGGTCTCGACTCCGGAGTGGCAGTCAAGATTCACCTGCAGGGAAACACTCGGCCCCTTGCTGAGACTATTGATTAGAAACATCATGAAGATCGTCGCGTATCTACTCTGGGTTTTGTTAACCCTTCTCTTCGTTGCGCTGATGTCCGGGTGTCACCTGCATGTACACTTTGACCGTCACTTCCACGGTCAGGAACAGAAGGCGGACGCGACACAACTGATCGAGTCCATCTTTGAGGGAGACACGTATGACGAGCATCACACGCCTGATTAAGACGAAGTCTTTCTGGGTTGCGCTTGGGGGAATCCTTACAGCGGTCGGCACAGCATTGGCCGGTCACATTACCTGGAAGGAGGCTCTCGAAGCAGTCTGGACGGGACTTGTGGTCATGGCAGCGCGGGACGCTTACGCCAAGGGCAAGTAGGAGAAACGATTATGTTTGGAGAGTGGTCGTTGGATTGGTTCTTCGAGTTCCTGTTCCAGTTGTTGCAGGATTTCTTTGCGCAACTGTTTTCAGTATTCGGGTAGTCCTCCATCGTTACAGCCCCCCGTCGGACCTGTAGAAAACGGATGTCTCCACGGCCCCCGGCGGGGGGCACTATTCTTCATGAGGAAGAGAACACAGAGACGGAAACCCAAGAAGGCAGCCGGTCGTGGGGAACCCAAACGGATCATCGGTTTTCACTGTGCGTACTGCCGTGGAAACAACCCGTACAACGAGCGATTCGTCCCGCTTTACTTTCGCCCCCCGGTCGGTCATGGCGACTTCCGTCTCATGTGCTACTCATGCTGGGTTGAACTCCGCAAGGACCCGAGAGGTTTCAACGGAGCCTATCGCATCCCCTACCCGCGCCTCAATTCGGACACCCTTGCTCAGTTCTGGGAGGAGGACGTCAGCGACGGGGACCCAGTCGAAGCTGCTGCGGACTTCTTCAGGTGTGCCCCCAGGAAGATTCTGGAGGTTATGAACTCGATTCGGATCATAGACGGACCACTCGGTCGGTTCTCAAGGACCCTGTAGAAAGGGGGAAACGTGCCGGAAACACGTCGGATCACGGTAAAGGGCTCGATGACTCGACATTTTGAGAACCCGCGATACCGGGTGGTACCCACAGAAACCGGCTGGATTTTGCTTGACGGCAACCTGGAGATTGGTATGCTCACACCGGACGTCTTCGGTCGATTTCCTGACGTCTTTAGCGAGGTGGTCGATCGGAGATGCGTAAGCTTTGTTTGCCCCAAGGAGCACGACTACTACAGGAGATGAAGACCATGAACCGCCGTCACTTCTTCGGATCACTCATTGCCGTTCCCCTCGTAGCGGCTGGGTTGCAGGCTGATCCGCCCCACCGAAAGCCTAGGGGAGCACGAAGACCCTTCCACGTTCCCAGTCGTAAGTTTCCGACGATCCGGTCAACGTATCCCTACCTCAAGACAGGGGACTATGTAGCAATCCATGAGGGTACCCACAACGAGACCCTCGTTCTGTACAGCGGGGTGACCTTTGACTTCTATCCTGGGTCCGTCTTGCAATACGACGGGGACGAAGACAAGCCCCTGATCTACGATACCATCCGAACGATGGGCTGCGTAATCACCGGGCAGGGCATCTTTAGGAGAAACGCAACGGCACGGGCTCCGAACGCACACTCCGTAGCCTTGTATCATGGTTCCTCCCTGATTATGCAGTGCGAGCGTATTGAGCAGGTGACCCCCTTTGCGGAGGCAGTGTACAATAGGGCTGGTCATCTTTCATTTACAGGGAGCATCTCCTCCCAATCCATGTGCGTTCGTACGGATTATGGATCATGGAAAACCTCCCTGTACGGGGGAATCTACGCTGCTTGGAGGGACTACGGAATCCTATCAGGAGGAGGGATGGTTGAGATGTCTGGAGTGGATGTAACTTCCTTGGGAAACTCAGCCGTCCACGTCTCGAATGGGTCGGCTTCCATATTCGGTTCTCAGTTTCTGTCAACCCACGGGGCTGCTTTGGAGCACTCTGGCGGATACGTACGAGTTCACGACTCCATCCTCTCCTGCTCCGACGACAGGCAGTGTTACAATGAAGGGGTAATGAAGTATGGCGGTAGTCAGATGGTCCTGGACAACTGCGACATCAACGTAGCATCAGATAAGGGGTGGTCCATTGGAACTTTGTGTAATGAGTATCCCCAGAAGGTAGAGATCAAGGGGGACTGTCGGGGGAATCGTCCCCTGTCTCCCTGGATCAGGACGAAAGGTGGTCGGTTCATTGTTGTAGGAGACTAGAGATGAGTCGTAGTAAGAAACTGTTTCTCGGGTTCATTGCGGCATTGGCAGGAGCGCAGGTAACGGTGTACATCGACTGGTACCTAATGTACGTCTGGCCGCTCTACCACTTCATGGATGCGATGGAGCGATTAACCCCGTTGATTGTGATCGGAGCGGAAGGCTGACATGGCTCTGTCACAAACCCTGTCAAATAAAAAATCTTTTCCCACCTGGCGCTACTGTCAGTGGGGTTGAGTAGGGGCAAAACGGCACTATGGAAAGGTTGATCTAGCTGTGACCTATGCAGAACGGGCAGAAGCCCTCAACGAACTGGTTGACTATCTGGAGCACATGGCAAAGCTCTTTACGGACCCGCGGACAAACAGTGCGGTTCTGGAGGAGGACCTTGTATTCTGGGCACGGTACACGAGGTGGCACAAGGCGCTCCACTCCCTGAAGCATGTATGGGATGTAACCGACGCCATTGCCGGAAAGCAGCTCATGGGAGTGGGGAATGGTTGACCCGATCGTAATCTGTGGTGGTGTGGGGGTTCCCGAGTTAGCCCACCGATTCCGCCTAAGTGGATTCTGTACGGAGCCAGGAGAACGTCCTTGGGTTATTGAGGCCCAGGGAATGAGAAAGATAAAGGAGACGGTCCAGGAGTTTCCCAGAGCATTCTACATTTATGGCTCTGAGAAGTTCCACGACCGTCTTGCATATCGACTCCTTCCTGCTCCGTACGGTGAAATTAAGCTCCCCTCCTATTTTGTTTGGAAAGGACCATCTGCACAGCCAATCATCGTTGTTGGTCCAGGTCGTTGTGGTTCTTCCACTATGGCACGAAGGTTGATCCTTGCCGGAGTACACATGGGAGAACGGTTTGTTCCTGGGGATGAGAAGAATCCCAAGGGCTACTGGGAAGACATTGAATTTGCCGAGCTGACAAAGAATTGGAAGACCTCGTGGATTACGAATAAAGAGTGGGCAGATCGTTTCCTAAGCCTTTGTCGGATAAGGGCGGAGAAGGGAATTCCCTGGGGATGGAAGGATGCAAGAATTTCCCTTGTCATCGAGCACGTCGTGCAGCTCTTCCCAAAGGCAATCTACATCCGTTGTCGCCGTCCTCCCTCTCAAACTATTGTGAGTGTGCAGCAGACCTATGGTTGGTCAGCATCTGGATCGAAGGCATTCGTAATGAGTCGGGAGGCAAAGCTTACCCGCTTCACTCCTTGGCCCACTATTGACGTGTGGATTGAAAACCCCCTCCATGACAGGAGAGGGTGGGACTAACCGAAGGGGTTCCTCTCCTGCCCAAGAGCCCTCTCTCTCCTCTTCTTCTCCCGCCGTTCAATTTGTCGTAGGCGTCTCCGAGTCTTGGAGGGTTCTCTCTTCAGCAACTGGGCTCGAACTCGGGAAGCAACCTTGTGGAGTTCCTGGGCTGCTGCATCCCTTTCCTCATTAGTCCTTGCATAGTTGTATTTGTCAAGGGACTGGCGTAGTCTCCTGATCTGGGGAGTGGACATTAGGTCCTTCCTGCGGGCGAAGTCAAATATCCACTGAACATCTCTCGACCCGTAAGCAGGAGAGGTACTGAAGAAACCGAAGAGGGTCTTCTCTGCCCTCTCCAGACCGGCCCGAGTTGGACGACCGATGTCACTCAACGCAAGGGCAAATCTTCCTGTGTCTCCCAGCATTCCTGAGATTACGTGGTCAAACTTCCGAGCATCAACGTGGAAGATTCCCTGCAGGAGATTTCCGAGTCGACTTGCCTTGTCCACGTTGTCTCGCAGCTCCAGCTCCTTGTCCGCTTCCCAGGGAGGTACGGGATACGTCCTCTTAAAGAATGCCTTATTGACCAGAGCTTCCGCAATGGGCTGCATAGCACCGAAGATGTCACCGATTTCGAAGGGGGAGGCACTCGATGCTAGACTCTCCAACCAACCAGAGAACATGGGAATGAACTCCGGTCCGTACCCCAGGACACTCTTCTTCTCTACGGCGTACGGGTCCTCAGGTGTTACCCCAGACTTCATCAGGATGTAGTCCAGACTCCTGCCATAGAATGACCCGAGAACTCCCAGCTCCCAGGGAAGGGCAATCCTCAGCCACCAGTCTGGTCCGAGCTTCACGTTGAAGAACATATCCCGGAGGTAGGATTCCTTCTGTCGAAGCTCATTGAGGTCTCCCCTGTAGTGGTTCAGGAGAATCTCGGCCATCTTCATCAGACCGACGTAGGTGAAGATTTTTGTTGAAGTTCTCCACGGGTGATCCACCATAGCCTCGACACCGCGCATGAGACCACGGTAGGCAGGTCCGCTGAATGGAATGACCTCGTTGAGTTCTCTCAGGAGAGTACCGAGACGGGCAAAGTCCTGGATTCCTCTTGCTTTGTTCATGGCATGAAGACGGGCATCCAGTTCGTTGTACCCCATCTCCCTGCCCTTCTTGTATGCCTCACGATACTCTACGACTCGGGGGAAGGTCTCACCCCAGGAGAGAAGCTCGTTGTATTTCTTCCATATCTGATAGGGGGTTGTCAGGAGGGTATCCGGTCTCGATCCGGCACGGTTTACCGCGTCCCTTAGGAGACGGTAGTAGTTCCGCTCACTCACTCCCATGAAACCAAACTGACCACCCCCAGCCTTGTAGTATTCGCGGAGGGTCTTGGAGAAAGGTGATCCCTCCGGCCACCAGAAGAAGTTCCAGGGCTTGACATCGCTGTCGGACAGGATCATGACACTGAGGGGCTCTCGGGCAAGAATCTGTCTTTGGGCAAAGGCGGGGAACTTCGTAACGGACGCCCGCGTCAACCTTGCCATTGAGTTGAGCACCGTCCACACAGCCTTCTTGTCAGGAAGTATGAGAGATAGACGATTGAGTCCATCATATACGTCCGGATGAATCTCGTAGAAACGTTCAACTCCCTTCTTGTAGACGGAGATGATGGGGTCCTCCGGCTTTCCTTTGTCTGGGGCAGGACGACCCAGCTCACTGACGTCGTGGAACGGTGCCTGATACTTTGTGCGAACCTCCAGTAGGTCGGTGAATGCCCTCTTTGCTGCGTTGAGGTCCCCCTGCTTCATGATGGAGGAGATTTGCATTGCCAGGGAGATGTAGGGGTCAACGAGAGGGGCAGTAGAACCCCTAACCCTCCTGAACTTCCACGACCCTACCTTTGTCTTTCCGGCAAACTTGTCATGAGTTGCAAGCATCTCCGGGTCAATAGGCTTCATAACCCTTTTCCAGCTTGCATAGTATTCGTTCTTGGAGCGGATGTTGCGGTACATCTCTGGGGTGATGAGTTCCGCATCCACAGCATACTTGAGCATGTGGTCCGCCAGCATCCGGTAGCGGCGGGCACCTTCCTGGACCATAGACATCCGGGCGGGGTCTGCTGCCAGATCAAGGATCGTTTCTGCTGAGATGACAAAGTCGCTGGTTATTCCAATGCCCGTGCCCAGAGCCTTGTTTACCTTGTTTACGTAGAAGTCCTTGACCCTTTTGTTTGTTACGTTGCCCTTGAACCCGAGTGTCTCTCGACCGTGCTTAACCCTTGCTTTGGCCTCGCGGATTGCCTCATTGATACTCCTCCTGTGTTCCGGGCGACGTTCCGTCCGCAGCCGCATTCGGAGATTTCCGATCCGGTTGGTCTCGTTAATCATCTCGACGGCGGCACGTCCCCATTCCAGGGTCTTCTCTACATGCCTCTCTGCCAGGAGATAGGAAACCCCTAGGTGTCGGTTCTCAACGAATCGCTCCTTGTTTCCTGTCTGGTACGGCTCGAACAACCAATCCCAGGTCATCTTGGCCCGCTGCCCAGGAGCAAGGTCTGTAGGCTCCTTCCCAAACGGAATGATTGCTCTTTCCAGAAGGTCTGCCCTTGGGACGGTAACGGCATCCTTTCCGTATCCCGGATCGTAGACATCCCTTCCGTCAAAGGTGTAGGCACCCCCCTCCCAGAACTCCCAGAGCTTTCTTTGGTACCCGTGTACGACGTTGGCAAGGGTGCGCAGGTCCTTTGAGGGTAGAGGAGCATCCAGTCCCTGAAGACTTCTTCCTGCATCATAGAGCTTGAACAGGACTGCCAGCTCATCGTCAACCAGTCTCTTCATCTTGTCTACCGGATTGACCTCGATAGGTCTACCCTTGCGGTCTGGAATCCCATGAAGGAGTCCTCGCAGAGACTGCCAGTAGTTCTGTATTGCTGGATACGCATCCTCAGTCAGAACATTGGAGACCATCCTCTCGTGGGGTCTTGCCCCGAGATGAACCCGAACGTCGTGACTGAAGGCATCCAGCTCCTTCTTTGCTGCCTCCCCAATCTTTTCGAAGAAGTACCGGGAGAACTCCGGAGCACGTTTGACTGCCTCCGTGGGATTGACGACGTAGTCTGCCAACCAGACCATCATTCCCTGGTGTCTCTGGTATTCCCTTGATCCCTTATGTCCGAAGAGCTGGTGCCACCAGGGACCACCGATGTCCGCCCGGTAGGAGAAGTCCAGTAGCTCAGCGTCATACGGACTCTTAGTTCCCGGTCTGTCCCACGGCTTGAGGATTCCGTACGCATCATCCAGGGCTGCTGCAATCCCCTTGGCTGCATTGGAAACGTCTCCTGCATACCTCAGGACAACCGCACTGACGGAAGGAATGTACTCCGCCTGGGCTCCGGTCATGGTCTTCTTGCGGGTGTAAGGAATACGTTTACCGAGAGCTTTGTAAACGTCAAAGATGATGTCCCAGCTTTTCTTTGGTTTTTCCCCTTTGATTGGGTCTGGCGTTACAGCGTACCTGCCCCTCGGATGTTCAGGAGGAGGTCTCCAGGCTACGAGTTCTCCGCCGAGTGGTGCCAATTCTCCCCCCGGTGTTGGAACAAGCTGACCACCAACAGGGGACAGACCTTCAGGTGGGCTGATTCCAAGGATGATGTCATTCGGGATTCCGGTCATTCCCTCCATTCCCACCTGAGGGGCAACCTCATCCCGAAGAAAAGCCAAGAGACTCTTGATCCTCGGATCGGCTACCGGGGCTGCAGACCAGGGATCGGACGCCATGCCAAGAGTCTTAGGTTGTGGAGTCAGTTCTCTCCTGAGGAAGGAGATGATGTTCCCAAACGCCTCTCGTGCTTCACCGGTCTTCCCTTCACCCAGGAGACTTACTATCTTCTCAACCTCTTTCCTTGCCTGCTCCTTCCTGGATTCCTTCATCGGCTCATAGACCACCGTCCTAAGACTCTCCGGTCCACGTCTCTCCGACATGGTCATACGGGGGAAGACGGTATCGAGGGCTCGAACAACAGCCTGCGTGGAGGCGAGGTGATCGGGAACTCTCAGGAAACCCTCAGCCGGGTCAAACTCTTCCAGGATTTTGTCTCTTGTCTCCCTAGGAAAGAGCACTTCCCTTTCTCGTACGGGCTTCAGTACATCAGAAGTAAGGGCAATGTACTCCGTAGAACCAGGATCGGCAAGGCTGTATGGCTCTACAATGGCGTCGTAACCTGCCTCTCGGGCTTTGAGTCCTGCATACCCTTCCAGCATCTCGTAGGCATCATAGTATCGAGTCCACTCTACCTTTGGGTACTCCTTGGAGAACTCCTCATTGAGTTCTCTCTTAGTTGCCCGCATCAGTCTCTCAAACTTCTCTGGTGCTAGGAGCTTCTTCAGAGCCTTGATTCCAGCACTCACGTATCCTTTGTCTCCAGCTCCCCGAAACCTCTCGTGTTCGAGTTTAAGGTCACCTTCTACTTTAAGAGGCTTCTTCGGTTTCCAACCCCAGACTGTTCTCCTAGGCTTTACCTTCTCAAACTTTGATAGGGTTTCTTTGTGGATTGAAGGAACATCACTCGGGGTGACATAGAGACCTTGGGGCTTCTCGGTCGTGCCGGGCTTTTCTCCTGGAGTTTCATATCGGACAACTACTTCTGTAGGCGCTTTTTCTCCGCGAACGAACTCTGCTGCTCTATAAAGTCCACGGGCAAAGGGTCCCTCTGCTCTCTCCTTCCCTCTCTGCTCCCATCTCCTGATCAGCTCATCAAGAACCTTTCCTGCCTGCTCCTTCGTCGTTGCCTTTTCGAATTTGAGGACTCTCTCGAATGGTCTATCCGAATTCTTCCAGGAGAAGGGAATCCTTGGCTTTCGTGCCTCTATCTCAATTGCCATCCTCTCCTCAGCCGTCAGGAGATTGAGTGCCCGGTCCTCTTCCGGTGTAAGCTTCCGACCTCTCGACTCCTTCCAGAGAGCCTTGGGCATATTTACGGCTCGAAGGGTTCCCAGGACGATTGCGGACTCGGCATAATCCCCCAGCTTGGGCAAACGCAATTCCAGGAGAGGACCGAATGTTCCGAATGCCAGGACCTCTGCAGGGAAGCCCACATACTTCGGAGCACCAACAGCTCCCGCAACCGCACCAAGGGCAGCAGACTTTCCAACCTGGAAGGGGTACTCGAACGGTCCGGGAAACCTCCCCTCATACGCAAGGGTACCCATCGGATACTTGACTGCTTCTATTCCTCCGAGTGTCGCACCAAGTCCGATTCCACGGAAAGCAGCCCGTTCCCCCAGTCTGAATGCAGCCTGAACTCCCATCTTCCCTGCATACCTCTTGGCAAGGCTTTTGACTAGGACGTTCGCTGCTCCTCCTGATAGGTAGGTAACGGGGTCTGCTCCAAAGGAGATTAGTTGGGAGATGGACTTTGCCAGGAGACCCTCGGGGGGCTTCCTCTCAACCGGGCCCCTTGCCATCTGATAGGCAAGACCATAGCTCGTATTGTAGAACCCCTCATGTATTCCCCGCTCCATGTCTTCTGAGACCGCTGGGCGGAAGGTCATAGGAACCGCGAAGGGTTCAGGAAAACTGATGAGCTGCGGAATCTCCCTGGGCTCTTTGGCTAGGGCCCACATCTCTTCCTTACTCACAGGGTCTAGGGCACTCTGAGCCAGTCTTTCCATTCTCAGAGACTGGAAGAACTGTTCATTAGGATCGGTCTGCGCTGTTGTGTCTTGAATGTCGAAAGGGTTAGGCATTTTCCTACCACTTTGGCGCTCGTGCCTTGCGGTATCGCTCTACGAATTTCCGGATTGCCGGGTTAGTCTTCTGTACATTCCACAACTGCTCTACCGCAAAGTCGAGGTCCCTAAAGTCTACCGTAGCTTCTGCGGGTTTCGTGCTCTCTAAAACGTCGACGAGGTCCTTACTCAATGCTCCAAGTTCCTGCTGTGTCTTGTCATCCAGGAGGTCCCAGTCCTCAATCTTCTGCATGATTCCGACAATTGCAATGAGCGCCTGAGAAGCCTCATTCATTGTTACCGGAGACATTGCTTTCTTCTCTGCCGCAATCTTACCAAGAGTTCGCAGCGCCGTCGTGGCTGCAGTCACCTTCTCAGGGTCATTTCTGTAGAGACCGTCGACAAGCATCTGAGTTGGAGAGCTGTATCCCTGGGAGGAGAACTGCTGGTTCATATCCAGGAAAGTCTTGACCATCGGATGCTGAGGACCCTCCGTCATTGCAATCGTTACAGCAGCAGCCTCGAAGGTACTCGGCATTTTCGGTGTCATCCCTCCCATAACCCTCATCCGTTCTGTCTGTCCCTCCTGCATCCGGAGGATGGTATTGAGAAGGTTGTAATCCTGAGACCTCCCCTGAGCCATCCACCGAGCAGCCTCTACCTGAGACTGATAGCGAAGCATCTCGTTCTGGAAGTTTGCTTGGGCGGCTTGCTGTGCCGACTGGTACTCCTGCTGCAGTCTCTGTCCCAAGGTAACGGGGACAGCCCGACCAGCATACTGTGGATAGTTCTTATCCATCCACTCCCCAAATTGCATCATCTGGGGGGCCTGAGGGGCAGCCGTAGGTGATACTTCCTGTCGACCAACACCACCTCTCTGCTCCCGTTCCTTCAGAAGGTCTGACATCAGCATGAAGGCTGGGTCCGGAGTTGTCTTTGGTGGTTCCTTAGGTCTCGGTGTCGTAGCATTCAGTTCTGCCTTCCTGCTCAGGTACGCATCCGCTCCCCCGTGTCCAATGGAGCGCATAGGATCAGTGGCTGTTCGAGCAAAGAACCGACTGATGTCATCCTGAGTGGGTTTGAGAGACAAGGAACCTGCCGCAGTTGGAAAGTCCGGGGACCCGATAGGACTTTGCGGAATGTACGGTCTCATGCTCATTGCGCCGTTTGGCATCTCTTATCTCCCATAGAGTGCGGAGGGCATCGTCATGTACATCATTGGCAACGCCATCGGCCCTCCACCCATTGCATAGAAGGATTGAACGATGTCGGGTTGGAACGCTCCCATGAATCCCTGTCCGAACCCTGCCGCCGGAATCTGAGAGGGCTCACCCGGCATGGTGTGGGGGTAGTTCGTTGGAAACATACCCCGGACACCTCCGTAGATACCTCCTGCCATCGGAGCAAGGGACGCAATCGCTTGGGTGGTCATTACATCCTGTGCAGCCCGGAGTTGTCCTGGAGGTTTTGCCGCCGTCCCAATTGCCCCTCCCGTCTGTGCTCCAAGTCCGGCGCCGATTGCTGCTCCCGGAGGACCACCTATGAGTCCACCGATGATTGCTCCTCCAGCACCACCAACTCCGGCACCGAGAGGTCCACCCCCCTTCTCTTCCATCTTCTTCTCACGTTCCTTCTGTCGCCAGCTACCAATGTAACCCAGGATCGCCGACAACATCTTTTCCTTCGCTGCCAGGGGAGCACCGAGAGCGGTCTGGGCGTAAGGGGCGGCACGTCCGTAGTGGGTCTCAGGAACTCCCGCAAACGGATTCGTTTGATATACGGGCATGTCAAACTCCTTGCATGGTGATTGGCGCTGCGAGGAATCCGAGCATCTGCGCAGCATCGGCCCAAGTTAGCTCTCCAGCTTCGAGGGCTTTCATAACGTTCTCGTACATCCAGTCTTGCGCCTCCTGGGACTGGAGGAACCCGGCCAGGGAGGGCTGCTGGAAGGCGGGACCAGCGAGGACCTGGGGACCCATCGTAGCAAACATGGATGGTCCGATCCCCGCTGCCGTCATGGCAAGCCCTGCCTCTCCCTGCGCCCCAAAACGACGCAGCCCTTCGAGCTGAGATGCGGCCCATTGGCGTGCCTGCTCATCAGACAGGGAATACCTCCCGGCAACATCTGCAGCCTCCCTAGCAGCCCCTAAGGACGCTTCCTGGAGCATCTGTGACTCTATGCCGGAGGTTCCGATCCCTCTCCTGCGCATCTCATTTATGATGTCCTGCTGACTCGACTCCAGGCGCCTCCCAATGTCCCGTTCTACAGCGCCCCTGAACGGAGCGCCGAACATGGTGTACTCCGGACTCATCATTCCGGAGAAGAAGTCCATCAAGCCCTCACGGGTCGATTGCAACCACTCAGGAGGGTTGTAGTCAAAGGCGGGGAGGGTAGGCAGGGTCGACTTGTCGATTGCCGAGGTCTCCGGAGCGGCGGCTTGGGACACAGTTGGGCTGAACATCAGCGGGGTCTGCTCGGACGGTGTCGTCCATTCTCCAAGCCGAGCCGGTAGCTTCTGTCTGGTTAGTGCCATCAGTATATCCTCCCAACCGCACGGGAGAGGACATCAGCCATTTGCTGGTAGCCCTGCTCCCCGAATTGCCTCCAGCGGTCGTACCACTCTCTCTGCATCTCATTCATTGCCAAGGTTTGCTCCAGGTTCATCTGTGCCTGCCACTGGAGGGATGGGTCCATGTATCCGAAGGTCTGTCCTAGCTGCTCCGGACTCACCCCCGTCGTGGGTGCCCATCGAGCAAGGTCCGTAGTAGAGGGAGGAGGAAGTCCTTCAAACCGACTTGTGTACCTCTCCATCGGATGGTCAACCTTACCCGTTCCGAACCAGACCGAGGGGTCTGCAAGGAAACCCAAGAAGCCCCCAGGAAGACCCCCCAGGGCAAACCCAAGACCGGCTCGAACGAGGTCCCCGATGTCAAGTGCCTGTCCGGGACCTCCACTTCCTCCGCCGAAGAGATTGAAGCCCTGATTGTCCGCCATCACGTTGCTCCTATACTCGAAACAGTTCCCGCCACTTTGCCGTGCCGTCTCGATAGATCAGGCAGAGGAACTTGGTCAGATCACTCATTGCATAGGTACTGGAGGCAAGGTCAATGTTCCCTGTCTCATTTACCGTTACTGTCCTGGTTGAGTCGTAGATTGCCAACAGGAGAAGCCTCCCATCGAATCCTCCCTCAATTGTATCCAGATCATCAGACGGGGCCGACCCTTCCGTATCTACGTAGTGGAGGAACTGAGTTACAACGATTTCGTCGTCGCTGATGTTGAGAACCCGAGGACTGTTCTGGGATAGCTTGGAGTCGATGAGGTCTCCGAAGTTGGAACCCGTGGGGATTGCTCCCCCTGCAAAGAACTCCTTCAGGGTCGTATCATTTCGCCTCGTCATTCTCTAGCTCCTCTATCTGAAAGACGATCGCCTGAATCTGAGTACAGAGATTGTGGGTGTGTAATCGGTTCAGTCGAATCGTCTGCATGTCGCCCCTTTGGACAGCTCCCTCCATGTACTCTACGAAGCCAATAATCCGGGCTGCCCGTACCCGAATCTCCTCACAGAGTGCCGTAATGTCAGAAGACCAACTCACTTCTTTTCCGTCACGGCTCCGTGGATTGTGTCCAACTTCTTATCGATCTTCTCCAACCGTCGGTCTAAATTCTCCGCTGTGGTTTCCAGACATGCGAGACGCTCTCCATGCTTCCGACAAAGCGACGGGTCGATCCATCCGTTGGTCTTCCCATTCCAATAGGTAATTCCCTTTTCCAGCAGCTTCCCGATCAGGAAGACTCCCGCCCCGATACCTGCAGCCAAACCCATTACCCATTCTGGACTATTCATAACTCGTTTGTCAGGACCCTTGCTGCGTACGCACCTCCGGTCTCACCGGGAAAGGCGCCGTACTGGACATAGTATTCGTTCGCATCTGTTAGTGTTACTGCCGGAGAACGCACCCGATCGTACGTTGTGCTGGTCGTACTGATCAAACTTCCCGGTGCTTCTACTCCCGTTGTCAGACTTCTCAGTCTTGCCCAGACACGGTCCCCTCCATCGGACTTCATCATTGTGTCTAGGAAGAATAGGGTCTCTGGAGCCCACTGCTCTGTTTCGTAGAGGAAGTGATAGTAGGGAAAACCGACCGTTGTCCACGTTCCGATGATCCCAGTCTCTCCTGGAATCGTAATCCTCAGGAGGAGCTTCTTCATATTGGCAAACTGATCGGAGAAGACCACAGACCTTTCCGGAAGAATCCGTAGAAGAACAGTCTGAGGTTCTATGGTAATGTCGATGAAACGGTTCGGACCTTCTGGAAGGATGTCGAGTCGAAGCTTCCGGGTTACCCGTAGATGGTCATAACTTCCAACGGGCTTCTCGATAACGACCCTCAGGAGAAGCTTCGGAGTATTTGCCGTGACGTCGGTAAGGAACCGCGGCTTCTCTGTCGTGACGTTTAGGAGAAGCTTTGGAGTAGTACGGAGGTGGTCGGTTGTGCCAGCGGGTTTCTCAGTCGTAACATTCAGGAGAAGCTTCGGGGCAGAAGCAACCTGTCCAGTCGTTGTACTAGGACTTCCAGGAAGGACCCGGAGCAGAAGCTTTGGAGTAGTGCGTACGTGGTTGTAGGTACCGACCGGCTTTTCCGTGACTATCCGGAGAAGGAGCTTCTTGGTGAAAGCTGTCTGCCCCGTAGTCCCAACTGGTTTCTCAGGTAGGATATCCAGTCGAAGTTTCGGGGTAGTCTGAAGGTGATCGTAGGTACCGACCGGCTTCTCAGAAACAATCTCCAGGAGAAGCTTGGGTGTTGTTCTCAGGTGATCGTAGGTACCGACAGGTTTTTCCGGTGCCACCTGGAGAAGGAGCTTCGGTGTTGTCCTCAGGTGATCATACGAGCCTACGGGCTTTTCGGTAAGGACAACCAGATTCAGCTTCGGGGAGATTCGAGTAACATCCCCCGCTGTACTTCCTGAAGCCCTCTCTGGAAGGATGTCTAGTCGGAGCTTCGGTGTGGTCCGGAGGTGGTCGTAGGTAGCCGTGGGCTTTTCAGGAAGAAGCTCCAGAACGACTCCAGGTGGCCTACCACCCTGAAGGGTGCTGTCGGGATTCTCTATGGCAATCGAGAGCCATTTCCTGGAAGTCGAATCTGCGGCTCCGTAGTCGAGTGTGTAGCCATCAAACCAGAGTGTAGTGAGCTGAGCTGCTAGGCTTGCAGTCTGGTCGTCATCTGGGCACACGGCAATGAAGTCTTCTGCTCGATTTGCCGTATTTGAGGTGCTGACATTGTCTTCATCTGTCACCGCAAAGGAGTATTCTGTAGATGTGCTTGAGGCGGCACCCATACCCAGGACGCCCCCATCATGGTCCGTTTCCTTGAAGTCGACCTTGTTACATCGAGTCAGACCCAACAAGATCAAAGTAGGTTCTATGGCAGGATCAATCTCATACTTTTGGGAACCCGTAGCTGTTCTCGTTGTGATAAACCCTACGGATGCACGGGACCTTCCACCAAAATTGAAGGCAAGGTAACCCACTCGCTTATTTGCCATCTCGGACGTCGTGTTGCGTAGGGTTGCGGAAAAACCATTGCTGTCGAAATCCCCAAGTTCGAGTTGTGACCGACCTAAGGTTGGATGTGCTTCTGCGAGGGCATAGCTAGAAGCCAAAGAGACTACAGAGGTAGGTTGGGAGTCATACTCTGCCTGTGTAATCGATCCTTGAGAGTAGGCTCCGTCATTTGCACAGGCACCAAATAGAAGTTTACTGTGGCCCGTAACTGCCGAATTCCATACCGAATCGCATAGGCTGTGTAGAAGGACAAGATCGGGTTCAAATCCTACCCCAGTGACATCTGTGGTGCTATCCACACTAGCAGGGCATTGAAAGTAACTGCACTTTGCCCTGAGTGCATGTCCTCCAAGGAATACAGCAAACATCTTCCATGCAGAGGAACAGGCATCACCCCAATTTATCCTCATCCCCCCCGGTTGCCAGTCCACCCAGTTTGCGTAAGCCTCGTTGGCACCGGTATGTGTACGGATGTACAGAGAATAGGAATCACCCTGCCCAGCAATACCATCCCCACCACCAGTGTCCCCATCTTCAGAACAGGAGTTGTGGTAGTTTTGCTCTGCCTCAGTAACGAAGGAGACCCCCCTAGACAGCCCAGCATCAAATCCTGAGTAGTCATCGGCAAGGCTAAAGAAGAGCACAGCCGCTTCGGGGTACCACTCGATGTTTGTGTCCTGGATTGTCTGATTACCGAGACTGGTTGAGCCATCAAAAGGAACAACGGTTGCCCAGACTGCCGGTTCTCTAAGTGCTGTCTGAGTCTTGATCTCCAGAGTCAGCTTGGGAGTGTTTCGTACAACACCGGCGGTCTCGGTTAGGAGGGGCTTCTCCGGAGTTAGCAGGAGGACAAGCTTGGGGGTGGTTCGATAGTGGTCATAGGTGGGTGCGGGCTTTTCTGGAGTTACCTGTAGGAGAAGCTTCGGAGTTGTACGGTAGTGATCATACGTTGCTACCGGTTTCTCCGGAGTAGTTTCAAGTACCAGCTTGGGTGTAGTTCGGTAGTAATCGTAGTCAGGAACCGGCTTTTCCGGAGTAATGTAGAGGGCAAGCTTCGGCGTAGTACGGTAGTGGTCGTAGCTGGGAGCAGGTTTCTCCGGAAGTACCTGAAGGGCAAGCGTATTCGGGGTCCGCAGTATGTCGCTACTTAGGGTCGGTTTTTCAGGAAGAAGGTCAAGCCTCTCCTTTGGCAGAATAGCTCCCTCTGCAGCCGGTGTCAGAGTCTGAAGCATCAGGAAGTACCATTGCTGATTCGGAGTTCCGGGATGATTCTCCATGATTGCATGGAAGCCCTTCCACACAAAACTCTGAAAATCAGCCGGGTACCGAATACTTCCGGTATCTTCCAGGCACAGACCGAAGGCATCGTTGTCCGCACGGGATGCAGTATTCGACGTATTTACACCATCCTCATCGGATATGGCAATGGCAAACTGGTTGGTTGAGGAAGTAGCAGCCCCAAAGGTCATACTACCAGCCTGCTCATCTGTGTAGGTTGTGTTGGGACTCGTAGCTTTGGAACCGAAGGCGAAGAGGAAGTCGGGTTCTATGTCCGGCCACAGGAAGTAGACATCTGTACTTTCCGCAGTCTCCCTTGTCCAGTCAAGGGTATCTCGAATAGCAATCTTATTGTTGAATGTGACCGCCAGATAGGCAACGTTTTTGGAAGCAAGAGCCGTAGTAGATACCCCAAGCTCCGCGGTAAACCCGTTTGCATCAAGGGAATCGACAATGAGTGTGGACCTACTTCCCGATGTTGCCACGTCTGTCAGGGCTGTTGCGTTACTTCCACAGATTCTCAAACATTGCTCAGTGGGTTGTGTATCTGTACCCTCCGACGATATTCCAAAACCGCTGACGGAAAGGGCAAGGTAGTCAGAACACGTACCAAAACAGAGCTTGCTCGAACCCGTAACTGTAGCGTTCCAGGTGTCTACCGTAGTTCCAAAGAAGAGGAGTTCGGGTGTAAAACCGGGACCGGTAACGGCTGTCGTACCTCCAACGGAGGAGGGCATGGTAAAGTAGCCACACTCTGCATCGCAGTCAGCACCCCCAATCAGGATACAGAATGCCTTGAATGCAGAACTGGCTCCGTCATTCCAGGTTATCTCAACCCCGCCGTCGATCATGTTCGTCATTGAGGCCCGACCATCTACTCCTCCTGCACCATTCTCAATCCATACACAGTAGCTGTCATATTGTCCATGCTGCGTATCGGCCCCTCCACTGTCATTGTCCTCGGAGGCACGGAACATCACGTACTGGTCAGTACCGTCGGTCCATCCAATGGAGAGGCAGGAATGAGCAGCAGCAGAAGTGAAGTCCGTAGCCCGGTTCATAAAGAACATCGCAAGCTTCGGTCTGAAACACGCAATCGTCGAGTCGGTAATCTCCTGGGTGCCGGTACTTGTAGATGCTGTGAAACCAACAACGCGGGACCAGTATGAGGGTTCTAGCTTAGGCTTTTGGGGAGAGATATGGAGAATCTGGGAATTCGGAGTTCTCTCAATACTAACTGTAGTGGTAATGCTGGGCTTTTCAGGAAGGATATCCAGACGCAGCTTCGGGCATTCAGCGGGCTCTTCATAGATAATACAAGCATACTGCTCTAGGGTGTCGACATCACCGGAGATTTCACCCGAACCAGTACCAAAACCAATTTGGAGATAATCGGACAGGCTTGGAAAACCTGTATCTCCAGATTTGGTTCTGACTACGAAGTTGACATTGGTACTTGTACCTTCCTGTTCTGCTGTGTTGTTTCCTGGGTCCCCTGCACTTGCTGCCGAACCATAAATACCATACCAGTCTGGGGAATCGTTACCTTTGTAGGTTACCGCAGCCCAGTATCTCCAAGCGTAGATACCCCAGAGAAGGGTCCCTCCTGTGATGATATTGGAATCATAGGCTGGCCCTCCATCTGTAGGGTCATCACAGGAGACACCACCTTCTTCCCCTCCCGTTCCTGTAAAAGTTGCTACATTGCTGTCATTCTTTGGAAGTTCCTCTGCATTGGGCCAGGAACCACTGTCAAGATTTGAACCCCAATCCGATGAGGTTCCCGTTGCGTCTGACTGGTAACGTCTTCCCCAGAATTGACGAGGCACAGTATCATTGGTTGAGATTGCTGCTCCTGTATCCGATCTGATTAACCACGTTCCAAAATAAATGCTATGACCGTAAGACTGAGATACGTTATTCCAAGTTCGGAAGTAGACATCTTCTGTTTTGGAGGAATTAACACTAGCTGTAGTATCGATGTTCGGTGTAGAACTGTGCTGGCTTTCTGCTTTTGACCACCAGACTCTAAAGGAGGAAGAGGCTACAGCCTTGTACTTAATCGTACATCGGTACCATGTGTCCACATCAACGGCACTGGTGATCGTTCCAACATCCCCCGACGTGTCCGTAAAAGTTACATTACCACCCGAACTGGTGATTCTGCAACGCAGCGCTGTTGTACCATAGATACTAATTCGGAAGAAATCGTAGTCTGAATCATCCGAGATGTTGGCAAAGCGGACATGAAAGCTTACGGTAATCCAATCGGTAGAGAGATCATCATGGAAATAGAGTTCAGTTTCACCGTTTGCCCCATTGTCTGCGTTACCTTGAACATAGCAGACCTCCTCCACAGACTTCCAAGGAGCAGGAGAAGCGGAAATTGTACCGTTGGCGTTGCTGAACCCCGAAACTAGGAGCGTATCAGCAAACCAACCACCAGCAACTAGCTCAGTGTGAGCCACCGATGTCTACCCTCAGAGCACGGTCTACTAAATCTCTAAGTTTGCCAAGGGGCACAATTTCCCTCATCAAGAGGACGTGGTCTTCCCTCTGCATGGACTTTGCCGCTGAACGAAGTCTGTCGTGCAAATCTCCTAGAAAGACAGGTACTCCGCTCTCCATATACCGACGCCAATACATGGCTTCCTCAAGGGAGACCTTCACGACCGGTTTCCACTGCTCCCATTTAATCTCCTCTTTCCGTTCTATCCTATCCCACAGGAGCGCGAAGTGTTTGTACAAACCCTGGTCCCTAATCGTCCTCCCACCTCGATACTTCTCTGCTACTATGTTGCCATCTGTCACACCGGTTTTCCCTGTGCCTGAGCACGCAATGCCATCTGGTCTTCCCCATCCGCGGTCTCATCTACTAGCTCCACTTCCTGGGAACCTACCGCATCCGCCTCCTCCCGATCGAGAACGAAGCTCCTGTAGCAGGAGAAGACGGCTGATTCGAGTTCCAATTCCTTGAAGTGCCGACAGATGTAATCGAAATGGCACCAGATTCTCCAGCCATTCCGCTTTGCCTTCTGTGAGAAGTAGTAGTCACAACCGAGAGTAACCAGACCCTCCTTATTGAACTTCCGCATGAAGGGGGCATTCATTCCCTCAAAGACCCGACGTGCCACCATCATGCAGCCCGAACCGACGGCGTCCACCTCCTGAATTCCCTGATCGTATACCTGATGAGGAGCATATCCCGTCTTCGTTACCCGCTTCATCCCCGACAGGAAGCAGTGACCTCGAACCAGTTTCTTCTTCTCATCCAATCTGTCCTTCCAGATTGGTACAGCAAGGCCAATCACATCCCGGTCGAGAAAGGCAAGATCGAAGGGATTCCTCTTGGGGGCGTTGTCCGCATCCATGTTCAGCCAGAAGTCATAGTCCGACTCCATGAAGTTCTTCACACCCCTGTTGAGGTTCTGAACATACGGACGGTGGGTGCTGAGTTCCACATTGACATCAACCCGATTATCAAGGCGGTACCTGAGGAGGGCAGCGGCAACGGAGTAGTGTACCCAGTTCAGGTTGGGGACGTTGATATAGATGCGGGGACGGCGACCGTGTCCCCTCTTCCTAGCTACATCCACAGCCTCCAGAATCGCAGCCTTCGTTGTGGGGTGCTCACTCTCGACGTTCTTGCTGTCAAAGTCGAGTCTCCAGATGTCCTTTGGAAGACCGTCGTCAATCAGCTTCTGTCGTGCTCGAACATCTTCCTGGGTACTGTCCTTGTCTCGAATGGAGATGTACAGAGCCTTGGGAAAGTATTCCGTAATCGCGTTCAGAATCTGACAGTTCCGAGGATCATTCCAGGACCACGGAACGAGCGTAGAACGACGCCCAATGACGGTTTCCTCAAATCCACGTCGCCATTGGGCGGGGGTCAGCTCCTGAGTGTCCAGGAGCAGCTCGGAGTAATCAGCAAAGTCCCGGTCTACATAGGTATCATCATCCTGGAAGGTTTCACCGAATCGCTCACCGATGTAGAAACCGGCGTCCTGAAGCCACTCAGCTACCTTCCCAGCCCCGACCGGAGAAACAAGCACAACAGGGTCGTACATGAAGGACTCCTCATGTTGTCCCGCCGTTGAGCCTGCTCAGGACGTCTGGAGAATGCCCGAAGCGTTCCAGGCAATGGTAACATCGCCGCCACCGGTTGTAAAGCTGGTGAAAGTCAGGTAGCAGATGAGGTAGCTACCCGTATCCTGATAGACCACAGCCCCAACGATTCTCTTACCCGTCTGAACGTTCGACCAAGTGACGTTGTCCGCGTCAAATCGGCCCTTCTCGTTGGTGTTGTCGGTCGTAACCGACGTGTTCGTGATCTGCGCGCCACCAGCCGTGTAGCCCGTGTTGGTATCCAATTCGGTCAGGGTCGTGATTTGTCCGAGCGTACTCCGGTCCTCAGATGTTGACGTACCTGCCGTCGTACCCGACATTACCAGGAGGACGTTGATCTTCGAATCACTCAAATCAAGTGACCCGTCGATCAGCCTCTTCTTCGCAATGTTGTAAACGATGCTCATCCTTTTGGTCTCCATACGGACTGACCACAAAGATCAATCCCTTCGCATACAAAGGTTCTCCGTCATACCAATACCAATCGTCAATGCCGTACCCACACTTTCCCGTAAGCTGCCGAATCGTGTGATAGGAATACCAAGCAACGTGGTCCAAGTTCACCTTCTCTATCCGGCTCTCCAGGTGTTTCTTCTGCCCCGACCAGTGGGCATTGGGAACAGAGAAGACAAGGGGCGTATTCGGGTACAGCTTTGCCAGTGTCCTCAGAAATCTTCCTGGATTTGTCAGGTGTTCCAGAATCTCACCGGCAAGCAGGAGGTCCACATCGAGTTGTGGAATATCCTCCGGCCTTTCATCCAAATCAATCTGCCAGAAGTCCTTCCTGTCCAGAGGAAGTATGTCAATGCCATAGGACCTTGTGGCTACCTTATCGATCATTGACTGATAGGGACCGGTCGAGCCAAAGGACAGAACCTTCTGTTCCCTACAGGCAAAGAGCAGGAAGCTTTTCTTCTCTACGGACAGAGTCTTCGGAATCAGGTGGGCAATCTCCCAAGCCATCCTTGGAGTGGGCACTGCGTGCAGGAGAGTCTGAGCTAACATGCCTACGTTTTTCAAAATGTTACTGCCTGCCCTAACAGGGGAATGTGGTACTCCCCTTTGTACCCTATCTCCATTCCGTGAGCCTTTGCGTAAGCCCCGTCCTGGGGTTCGATATTGTTCAACCTGATCTCATCCACCCCTGCTACGTTATCGTTAGCATCAATGGTTACTCCACTATTAAGAATCTTGGCCCCGACAAGGTCTGCCCACCTTGGGATTGCATAGAGGTTGGTTGCCGTCCCTGGACGTAGGACATACTCGTCGTGGGTGTGGGGCTCAACAGCGTACTGTATTCCACCCTCCGGTACGTCCTCGTATGAGACCCTTCCTGATTCAACCCAGCGGTCTATAGAGGGAACGTAGGACAACTCCAGGATGTCGTCTTCCCTGAGGTCCATATCCCCTGCAACATAGATTGCGTGTTCAAGAGTCTCATCTGGACAGTCAACGACGGTAACGACTCCGTTGACCACTGCCCCCCGAAGCCAAATCTTCATTCGGTCCGTCGTTCCTGAGATTGTCTTCAGGTCCACAGACTTCGTTCCCGGCTCTGTATCTACTGTGTAGACGTTCCTCCCTGCCTCTAGGTCCAAGTCGTATGACACACCCGAAACCTGAACAACCGTACCGTCCGTACCAATTGCCACTGCTGTCTGCAGATGGGGAGCGCGACTGGCAGGGGGA
>Ga0209536_100002236_pt1 | contig 31479 bp, 26 predicted proteins | sample DeeMarSeWOR28_12_FD_187461 | JGI IMG/M metagenome (GOLD analysis project Ga0209536, IMG submission 187461) | Marine sediment microbial communities from White Oak River estuary, North Carolina - WOR-2-8_12 (SPAdes) (version 2) | ecosystem: Environmental > Aquatic > Marine > Intertidal zone >... | reverse complement strand
CGGCGGCGCTGTTCGAGGTCCCCGCCGACACCGTGGCGCCGCCGGCCGACACCGTGCGCATCGACCTCGATCAGGAGCAGGCCGACTCGCTCGTCCCCCTGCGCGTCCCTCCGACGAGGCTCGAGCCCCTGCAGGGCTCCGCCCCCGGACCCACCGCCGACGGACGACGGGTCCTGCCGGGCAGGCGCATCGTGCTCCAGCTCGACGAGCCGCTTCCGATCGAAGAGCCGTTCGAGCTCGACGTGGCGGGTGTCGTCAACATCAACGGCCTTCCCGGCGGGGGCGGTACGGTCGAGCTCGTCCGGGAGCCCCCGCCGCCGGATTCGACGGCTCTTGCGGACTCCGCCGCGGTGCCCGACACGGGGTTGGCCGGTGACACGACGGCGGTGCCGGATACCGGCCGGGTCGGCGAAGCGTCGGCGGAGGCCGTCGGCGGGCTTGCCCGCATGCGCCGGCGGGGAGGCGGGCGATGAACGATCCGCGCAGCTCGATACCGGGGGTCGACGCGATTCTCTCGGACAGCGCCGCACAAGCGCTGGTCGAGCGGTTCGGACGGGGCCGGACGGTGCAGGCCATCCGCGATGCGATCGACGAGGTGAGGGCGGAGATCGCGCGAGATCCCGCTCCCTGGGAGGGCCGAGCCGGCCGTCCGGAGGAGTATCTCGTGCGGGCGCGGGCGGCCCTGGAGGAAGGCGAGGTGCCGAGCCTCCGGCACGTGATCAATGGGACCGGCGTGGTGCTCCACACGAATCTGGGCCGCGCACCGCTCGCGGAGGCCGCGGTCGATGCGATGCGCCGGGTGGCGGGGCGCTACACGAACCTCGAGTACGACCTGGAAGAGGGGCGGCGGGGCTCCCGCTACGTCCACTGCGTGTCCCTGCTGACCGAGCTTTCCGGGGCGGAAGACGCGCTGGTGGTCAACAACGCGGCCGCTGCGCTGATCCTCGCCCTGAACACGCTCGCGCTGGGTCGGGAGGTGGCGGTGTCGCGGGGTGAGCTCGTCGAGATCGGGGGGGGCTTCCGAATCCCCGAGATGATCGAGCGGGCCGGCGCACGTCTGGTCGAGGTCGGCAGCACCAACCGGACGAGGGTGGGGGACTACGAGGCGGCGCTGGGCCCCGAGACGAAGGCGATCCTCAAGGTTCACCGGTCGAACTTCCGGATCACCGGCTTCACGGAGGAGGCCTCCGTCGCCGAGTTGGCCGAGCTCGCGGCGGATCACGAAGTACCGCTCGTCCACGACCTCGGCTCGGGGCTGATGGTTCCTGCGACCGAGCTGGGCCTTCCCGACGAGCCCCGCGCGGCCGAGTCGCTCGCGGCCGGCGCCGACGTGGTGGTGGTCTCGGGCGACAAGCTCCTGGGAGGCACACAGGCCGGCGTCATCCTCGGGCGCGCCGATCTGATCGGGCGCATGCGGCGGAATCCGCTGTGTCGAGCACTGCGCGTCGACAAGGTGACGCTCGCCGGCCTCGAGGCCACCCTCCGACTCTATCGGAGGCCCGAGCGCGTGTCCGCGGAGGTTCCGACGCTCGCGATGCTGAGGGTGTCGACGTCGGAGCTCGAGGCCCGGGCGAGGGCGCTCTGCGCGCGTATTCGAGAAGTCCTCGGGAGTGAGCGTGCAGACCGGGTCGGGTTGAGCGTGGTGCGGACCAGGGGAGCGGTCGGTGGCGGCACGTACCCCGGGGTCGAGCTGGACTCGTGGGCGGTCGCGCTGCGGCCCGCGGTCGGACCCCACGCGCTCGCCGATGCGCTGCGCGGAGGCAGCCCCCCCGTGGTCGGTCGCATCGTCGACGACGTCCTCACGCTCGACGTTCGAACGGTCTTCCCCGATCAGGAGCACGAGCTGGCTCGTCGCGTCGACGAGGCGCTGCGCGGGACGGAAGCCGCGCCGGCGTGAGCGGCTCTTCCCGACCCGTGGCGAGCGTGACTGCGACCTTGACGCCGTGGCGGCCCGCATCGTGGACCACGCGCGTCGTTGACCGACTTTTTTTGCCCGGATAGCTTTGAACCTCACGGTCGATCCAGGGCTCGAACCCTGCGGAATCGGCGGTGTAAACGAATGGACGCCGGGCCTTCCTCGCGGGGAGGATTCGGCGACATCTGCTGAATTCAGGAGGGTGACGGCTTGATGCTCACCTTGACGAGCACGGCGACCGAGAAGGTCCAGGATTTCATTCAGGAGCACGGCGTGGAGACCGGCGGTCTCCGCGTGGCGGTGCTGCCGGGCGGATGCTCGGGCTTCCAGTACGGTCTGAACATCGAGGACGGCCCGGAAGCAGACGACGAGGTGCTCGACGTCGACGGCGTCAAGGTGTTCGTCGACCCCTTCAGCGCCCAGTATCTCGAGGGCGTCGAGATCGACTACGTGAGCTCGATGATGGGGCAGGGCTTCACGTTCAGGAACCCGAATGCAGCCGGCGGATGCGGTTGCGGGAGCTCGTTCACGGTTTGACCGCACGCGGCTCCCGGGGCTGACATGTGAAGATCCGAACCTTCACCGGCGGAGGGTTCGGGGAGAACGCGTACCTGGCGGTCTGCGAACGCTCCGGTGCCTGCGTCGCCGTCGATCCCGGAGCGGGGTCTCCCCAGCTCGTCGGTGCCGTCGAGGCCGAAGGGCTCTCCCTCGAGGCGATTCTCCTGACCCACGCGCACCTCGACCACGTCGAGGGTGTGAGCGTCGTGCGGGCCTTCGCCCCCGAGGCGCCGATCTGGCTCCACCCCGACGATCTCGGCCTGTACCACGGCGTGCAGCGCCAGGCCGCCATGTTCGGTCTGCGGGCGGAGCCCCAGCCCGAGCCGACCGACGAGATCGTTCCCGGCGAGTCGATCGCGTTCGGCGCTTCCCACTTCGAGGTTCGCTTCACCCCGGGCCATGCCCCGGGGCACGTCGTCTTCGTCTCGCCCGACCATGATCTCGCGCTGGTCGGCGACGTCGTCTTCCAGGGCTCGATCGGTCGGACCGACCTGCCCGGCGGGGACTTCCGCACGCTCATGACGTCGATCCGGGAGCAGATCCTCACGCTCCCCGACGCCACGGTCCTCTACCCGGGGCACGGCCCCTCCACGACCGTCGGCTTCGAGCGCGTCGGCAATCCGTTCCTCGTGCCTCATTACGGGGGTGAGCTGGCGTGAGCGAGCGCGACGCGGAGTCGACCGGAGACCCTGCGGCCGAGTCCACGCCGCCCCTGAACGTCGCCGTCTTCGCGTCGGGCGGCGGCACGAACTTCCAGGCGCTGCTCGAACACGGTGCTCATGACCTGTGGGGGATCCGCCTACTGGTGATGAACCGGCAGGGTGGCGCGGCGGACCGGGCTGAAGCCGCGGGCATCCCCGTGCGCGTCGTGCCCACTCGGGACCGTCCCGCGGCGGACGTCGCGCGGGAGACCCTCGAGGCGCTGGACGCGTTCGACATCGACGTGATCCTGCTGGCGGGATACCTGCGGCTGCTTCCGCCGGAGGTGGTCGCGCGCTTCGAGGGTCGCATTCTCAACATCCATCCGGCCCTCCTTCCGGACTTCGGAGGAAAGGGGATGTACGGGCGAAGGGTCCACGAGGCCGTGATCGACTCGGGGGTGCGTGAAAGCGGGGCCACGGTCCATCTCGTCACGGAGGCCTACGACGAGGGCGCGATCCTCGGACAGTGGCACGTTCCGGTGCTGCCGGAAGACACCGCGGAGGAGCTCGCGGCCCGGGTCCTTCGCGCGGAGCATCGACTCTACCCGAGTGCCGTCGATCACCTCTGTCGCGCGCTTCGGGCCGGGCACCCGCCCGAGCGGATGGGGGACGTGTGGCTCGAAGAGCCCCCTGCGGCCGCCTCCGTCCGGTCGGAGCCCCGTGCTCCGACAGAGTCGCCGGATTTCACCCAGGCATCAACGAACACCGAGGATGGCATCATGAAGCGCGCGCTGTTGAGCGTGTCGGACAAGAGCGGAATCGTCGAGCTCGGACGGGCTCTCACCGAGCGGGGGTGGGAAGTGCTCTCGACCGGCGGGACGGCGCGGGCGCTCCGGGAGGCGGGCGTGGAGGTTACGAGCGTCTCGGACGTCACGAAGCACCCGGAGATGATGGACGGGCGCGTTAAGACGCTCCATCCGGCCATTCACGCCGGCCTGCTTGCCCGGCGCGACCGTGAGGACGACATGGCGGCGCTGGCCGAGCAGGGGTACGGCCCTATCGACCTCGTGGCCGTGAACCTCTATCCGTTCCGCGAGACGATCGCCCGGGGCGACGTGCCGGTCGGCGAGGCGATGGAGAAGGTCGACATCGGGGGCCCGACCATGATCCGGGCGGCGGCGAAGAGCCACCGCGACGTGTGGGTCGTCGTCGATCCCGAAGACTACGAGGACGTCCTGGCCGCGATCGACGGCGCGGACGATGCGACGCTGCGTATGCAACTCGCCGCCAAGGTTTTCCAGCACATCAGCGCGTACGACGCCGCGGTGGCCGGCTACCTGCTCGAGCAGGCCGGTGGGTGGGCGGGCGACGGCCTGGGGGCGCGCCTCGAGACCTCCCTGCGGAGGGTCCAGACGCTCCGCTACGGCGAGAATCCGGACCAGGCGGCGGCGTTCTACGGCCCGGAGACGCCGGCCGGGATCTCGGCGCTCGAGCAACACCACGGGAAGGAGCTGTCGTACAACAACATTCTCGACCTGGACGGGGCGCTGCTCAGCCTGGCGCCCTTCGCGCACTCCCCGCGCCCGGCCGTGGCCATCATCAAGCACACGACGCCGTGCGGGCTGGGGGTCGGTGACACCCTGGCGGAAGCGTACGAGCGGGCGCTCGCCACGGACCCGGTCAGCGCCTTCGGGTCGGTAATCGCCGTGAACCGCCCCGTGGACGCCGGAGCGGCGGAGCTCATGTCGAAGCTCTTCATCGAGTGCCTCGTGGCCCCGGCGTACTCGGACGAGGCGATGGCGAAGCTGACCGAGAAGAAGAACATCCGCGTCCTCACCTTCCCGGCCGGGACGGCGGGGGAGGGGGCCACGTCGCGCTTCCTGGCGGATCACGGTCGCGTACCGGAGCCGCGGGTTCTGCGATCGGTGTACGGCGGCACGCTGGCCCAGACGCCCCCGATTCCACCCTTCTACGGCTCCCGGGATGCGTCGTGGACCGTGGCCACGCAGCGCCAGCCGACCGACGCCGAGTGGGACGACCTGTGCTTCGCCTGGGCCGCGATCTTCGGGGTGAAGTCCAATGCGATTCTGCTCGCGCGCGACGGCGGCGTCCTCGGGATCGGAGCGGGCCAGATGAGCCGCGTGGACTCGTCGAAGATCGCGGTGCGAAAGGCCGCCGACGCGGGGCTCGAGCTGGCCGGATCGGTGCTCGCCTCCGACGCCTTCTTCCCCTTCCGCGACGGGGTGGACGCCGCCGCGGATGCCGGCGTGCGGGCCGTCATCCAGCCGGGCGGATCGAAGCGGGACGACGAGGTGATCGCAGCGGCCGACGAGCACGGGATCGCCATGGTCTTCACGGGGCGGAGGCTCTTCCGGCATTAGCCGGGCCCGTCGGCCCCTGCGGGATGGTCGCCGCCTGCGGGATGCTCGGGCGCCTCCGGGTGGGCGGCCCCTACGGTGCCGCGTCGTCGAGCAGCCGATTCACGGCGGCCCGCATCGCCGGTGGCGCGAAGTAGCCCACCACCTTGTGCCGGACCGTGCCGTCTCGATCGATGACGAAGGTGGTCGGGATGCCCGGGATGCCGCCGAACGCCTGACGGTGCTCCTGCGTCGCTCGTCCGACCGGGTACGTGATGTCGTGCTCGTCGAGGAACTCCGCGACGGCCGAGCCTCCGCCCACGTCCGTGGAGAGACCCAGGACGACGACGCCCTCGGCGTGCTTGTCTTCGTGAAGGGCCTGAAGCGAAGGCATCTCGAGGCGGCAGGGACCACACCAGGTGGCCCAGAAGTTCAGGACCACGACCTGTCCCCGGAGCTCCGAGGACCGGACCTCCGTCCCGTCGAGCGCCGTGAACGCGTACTCGGGCGCGCGGCCCAGGTCGGGCCCGATGCCCGTGAGGGCGCCGAGCTGCGGCCCCAGTCGGACCACGACGAAGACCAGGAGCCCGGCGGTGACCAGGCGCTCCACCCAGACGAGGGTGCGCCGCCAGGGCGAGCGTGCAGGGGTGTCTTCGGCGTTCATGCCGTGTGAAACCCTCGACGAGCCCGGCGGGATCCGGGCCGTTACGACGGACGAGTGCGCGGTGTGCTCGCCTGAGCTCTGTCGGGCCGCGTGGCGCCGGGAGACCTCGCCTCCTGCGGGTAACGCTGCCGTAACACGGGCGCGGCACCTTGAGTCACCGATGCTCTCATGGCGCGCACGCGAGGACGCCCTTCCTGATGGTTTCAGAGCCGAAGACGACGACGAGGACACGACCCCGCAAGGGGATGGTGTCGCTCAGTCTTCTCGTGGGATCCGTCTTCTGGGCCATGTCGGGCGCAGGTCGATCGGCGCTGCTCGATGCGCCCGAGGAGGTCCACCCGGCGACGGAGGAAATCGCCAAGACGAGCGCGGGTCGCGGTGACGCCGGGAAGGGGAAGGTCGCGGCCGAGCCGGCGGACGTATCGGACTGCCGGGCCGCCGAGACCGACTGCCGCCCCTAGATCCACCTCGCTACGGCCGAGCGCCCACCGCGTCCATTCCGGAGCGGCTTGCGGCACCCTTCGCTCCCCCGAGATGTTGCGGCTCCGGTCGCATCGCCCATCCGTCGGGGCGGCCGTCCGGATCGACGCGAACGAAGGGCGGGCCCCGAGGGGCTCGTCACCGAGGAGGACCCCGTGAAGCGCTTCACGAAGCTGGCCACGATGGTGACCGGAGTGACCGCCCTCGCCGCCTGCGGACCGGGAGGACCGGCAGCCGAGCGTCTCGGAGGTCCCGACGTGGTGTACCACGACGGCAAGATCTTCACCGCGAACGAGGCGTTCGACTTCGTCGAGGCCGTCGCCGTCCGCGACGGGCGCATCGTGGCGGTGGGATCGAGCGAGCACGTCCGTGCACTCGCCGGCCGCGGGACGCGGCAGGTCGACCTGGAGGGGGCCACGATGCTGCCGGGCTTCTTCGACAACCACGTGCACGCGGGCGGGGGCGGCGGCTCGCTCATGGAGTGGAAGGGCGGCATGATCGCCGAGGTGCCGGAGTGGCTTCGGGGCGTGGAGACCAACGCCGAGCTCTACGACGCCATCCGCGCCCACGCCGCGACGCTCGGGCCGGGGGAGTGGGTCCTGGGCGCGCTGAGCCGGGAGATGTGGCCCAACCAGACGCTTCCCGACCGCCACGACCTCGACGCGGCAGTCTCGGACCGTCCGGTGTATCTCACGCGCGGGCCCCACACGTCGATCATGAACTCTCGCGTCCTCGACATGGCCGGGATCACGAGCGAGACGGAGTTCATCGGAGGGGGAGAAGTGGGCAAGGACGCCTCGGGTGAGCCCGACGGCCGACTCTACGACGCCGCTCGCCGGCTGGTCGCGGACATCGTACCGCGAGACGGGGGACGCGGTAGCGCGCGCCCGTTCGAGGAGCAGATCGAGAACCTCCGGCACCGCATGCTCGAGTTCGCGAGCATGGGCATCACGGCGGTCAACGTCGCGAGCGTGCGACCGAACCAGTTCCGCCTCTTCCAGGAGACGTGGGCGCGCTACGGCGACGAGCTGCCTCGTGCGACGCTGCAACTCCGCCTGAGTCCCGGCTACGACACGTGGGACGACCTGGAGGAGGGCGTGCGGGTCTCGATCGAGGAGCTCGAGTCGCTCGGCTTCATCACCGGCTTCGGCGACGACCGGCTGCGCATCGGCGCGGTCAAGATGAGCATCGACGGGGGGCTCAGCGCTCCGGTATTCTGGTCGTTGCTGCCGTACGAGAACCGGCCCGACTTCCAGGGGGTGATCCGGATCCCCGCCGAAGCGTTCTACCCCGTCGCGAAGCGCGCCCACGAGCTCGGTTGGCAGCTCGGCATTCACACCATGGGTGACGGCGCGGTGAAGATGGTCGTCGACGAGATGGAGAGGATCCTGACCGAGTCCCCACGAGCGGGGCACCGGCACTACCTCCACCACGTGGCGGTGAAGCCACCGCAGGAGACCATCGACAAGATGGCGCGGCTGGAGATCGGCGTCGCGAGCCAGCCTGCGTTCACCGTCGGTCTCGGATCGTACGCGGTCGAGGCGCTGGCCGAGGAGCGCGAAGCCACGATGAATCCGACCGGGTCCCTGCTCGACGCCGGGATCTGGGTGAGCTGGGGCTCGGACGGGGCCCCGCACGGACCGCGGGTCTCGATCTGGACCGGCGTCACGCGGCGGGGCTGGGACGACGGGGTCTACGGGTCGGAAGAGGCAGTCAGCCGCGAGCAGGCGATCCGACTGCACACCTGGGCGCCTGCCTACCAGACCTTCTCGGAGGACGTCACCGGCACCATCGAGGTCGGCAAGTACGCGGACTTCGTGATCCTGGGCGAGGACATCTTCACGATCGAGCCCGAGCGGATCCGTTACGTGCCGATCCGAAGCACCATCGTCGCGGGACGGGAGATCTGGTGGGCGGGGGAGGGGGGCTGAGGGAGACTGCCCAGAGCTGGGGAGAGGCCCCGGGCCGGTCGGGCCGGGTACGCCCCGGCCGCCCGAAATCGTTCGGACGACCGGGGTTCCCGCGACGCAACCGCGGATTCGGCTTCAGCGAGAGCGCCTGGCCTAGCGTTGCGCGGCAGCCAGCGCGTCCACCAGGCCGTGACCGAAGAAGGAGGTGCGACCCCCTCCGCCGTAGCATCGCTCCCTCTCATCACCCGAGCCCAGGGGCTCCCAGTCGGCCGGGCACTCGACCTGCTGAGCGCTCGCTTGCACGGCCGCCTTCACCGCGCCGGGTCCCCATTTCGGGTGCGCCTCCTTGACCAGGGCCGCGACCCCGGCGGCGTGGGGGGAAGCCATGGAGGTGCCGTTCAGGTAGGCGTAGCCGGCACCCTGATCGATCACGGTTAGCCCCGGAAAGGCGTTCTCTTCCAGGAAGTTGTAGAAGCCCCAGATGTCGGAGCCGATCGGCATCGCGCCCAACACGCCGTCCTGGACGGTTCCAGTGGCGCGGAAGAAGTCGCCGCCGGGGGCTGCGACGTCGACGCGGGACATTCCGACGCTCGAGTAGTCGGCGATCCCGAGGGCGTAGCCCGGGTATCCGAGTGGGCCGGTCGCCGATACCGTCATCACCCCGGGCAGCTCGGCCGGCGCCACGCGGCAGTTGTTCTTCACCTCCCGCTCCTCGGCGCTTCCCGGAGGCCAGTCGGGACTGATGGCGTCGCGGATCGGATGCTGCAGATCGGTCGCCTGGTTGCCTGCTGCGGCCACGATGAGAACGCCCTTCTGCTGAGCGTAGCGGGCGGCGCTCTCGAGCTCCGTCAGGATCGCCCTCTGCTCGGGCTCGGACTTGCAGTAGTACAGGTAGGGATCGGCGAAAAGGCTCAGGTTGACGATGTCGAGGCCGATGTCACCTGCGTAGCGCAGCGCCGCCGCGACCGCGTCGGCGAAACAGTAGCCCACGATGGTGCAGGCCTTGAGAGCGACCAGGGTCGCCTCCGGAGCGACACCGGCGATGCCGACACCGTTGATGGGCGCGGCAATTGTGGAGGCCACGTGCGTACCGTGCCCAGCGAGGTCCTGCACGGCGGCCTTGTTGCTGCAATCACCGTTGCCGACCTCGCTGGGATCGGCCGTCGGTGTGTCGTCGAAGATGAACGAGCAGGACTGGTCCAGATCGAGATTGGGCTGGATGTCGGGATGAGTGAGATCGACCCCGCTGTCGATCACCCCGACCGTCACGCCCTGACCCGTCGCCACGGTGTAGCTGCCGCCGTCGTCGGTAGCGTTGATGAGCGACATGTCCCACTGACAGGGCCCGAGCGGCTCGTCGTTGGGTACACCGAAGACATCCCCGAAAAGACCATCGCAGATGCCGACGAGGTTGCCTGGTGTCGCTGCCAGCACACTGTGCTGTGGACCGTCCGGGCCGTCGACCAGGCTGGTTGGCTCGTCGCCGCATGCGAGCAGCACGGCAAGAGCGGAGAGGAGGGTGAAGCGTTTCATCGAGACTCCCTGGGGGCTGGCGTCCTCTCGGCTGCCGGGGAGGGGGCCAAAGGAGTGCATGCCGGGGCGAGTCGACAGGGCAGCCACCCGCTGGCAGGGCGCAATGCTACGGGGCATAGGCGCAGCTCCGCAATGGCGAGGGCCGGCAGGGTGCGTCATGCGTGGACCGGCGACTACGATCGACTGCACATCCGGGTCGGGAACGGCGACTTCGTGGACGAAGTGGTTCGTCCGGGCCGAAGCCTTTGTGTGCGACCTCGCTGGCCGTCGGGCCCTAAACCCCCGCCAGCGAAGCCAGCTCGTCGGCGGTCACCTCGGCGAACTCGTCGAAGCCCGACGGTTCACGCCGCGTGATGGCCGGGGGCGCGTGAGCGAGCAACCTCTCGAACGCCTCCTCGTCGAGCCGCTCGACCAGTCGCGCGAAAGCCTCGCCACCGTTCCTGTCGGCACCCGCCGCAGCCCGCATCCGGACCACGCTCCTCAGCATCGGGAGGTACGGCGCGTGCTCCGCCGTCGTCGAGGCCTCCTCGCTGTCGATCCAGGCGACAGGGACGCGCGCAATCTGCCCGACATCGCGTCGGCGAATCGTGAGCAGGGCCTCGATGTCGAACGAGAAGCCGTTGTCGCGCGTCCCCTCGATCCACGTCCGGAGGTCGGCGGCCGAGAAGGCCTTGAAGCCGCACTGCGTGTCGATGAGGCCCCGCAGCTCGGGGAGCATGCGCTTCCACAGATAGATGAACACCTTCCCCCTGTGGTCCCGGCCGCCCGACTTCACCACGACGGACGAGGCCTTTCTGCGCGAACCCACGGCTGCGACGACTCCGGCCGACGCGATGGGATGCACCAGGAGCCCCACCTGACCCAGGTGCGTGGAGAGGTCGGCGTCCGTGAAGAGGACCACATGGTCGGCCGCGCGGGTCTGCTGTACGGCGCTCCATAGCCCGAGTCGAATCGCGCCGCCCTTCTGGCTGTCCTCGGCGGAGGCCAGGTCTCGGGTGATCGGCAGCCCTCGTTCGACGGCTTCCTGCAGCCACAACACACGGCCTTGCTCGTCCGGACGCGCCTGCTGGGCCAGGATCGCCTGAGCCACCTTGCCACTCGACTCGGGACACCCGTCGTCCACGACCAGGAGGTCCCATGAATGCTCGGGTGTTCGTTCGAACAGCCACCGCAGCTGGCGCATCTTCTCGCGCAGCGCGTCCTCGCCCAACCGGTGCTCGTCCTGCGTGAGGAGTCGACGACGCTCCCGGTACACGGCGAACACCACGGAAACATGGACCGGCCGCTCGAGCTCTCGCAGCCGGAGGCGACTGACCGCGAGCTTGAGCGCGACACGCGCGAAGATCGAGACCCTGCCGTCCGTCGACACCCGCTGGTCCATGGCAGCCGCCTGATCCGCGGTGTCGAAGCGCGATTCCAGGGCCTCCGCCATGGACGTGAGACCCCGAAGATCCGCAGGCTTCGTGAGGTCGACGCCACGAGACCCCGCGTCGAGCAGCTTTTCCAGAACGCCGGTAGCTTCCATGCCCACAAACTGACACCCAAGTCCGCGCTCGCCAACGACTTGGAGTTCGACCGGTCGTCGGGTTCTTCGTCGCGACCACGCTCCGTGGTATCTCGGGGAGCGCGGGCCGTTCTGTGCGGCGATCCGCGGTGACTGACAGCCCGTCTCGGGATTCCCCCGACATCGGGCTGCCACGGAGACCGGTCAGACTGGTTCAGCGCGGGCTTGCGGATACGAGACGCATGCTCTCGGGATTTGCCCCATGTGTCCGGACCGGCGAGTCGGCGGCGGCGGATTCAACCATCGGAGGCCAGCATGACGAGCGCTGGTAAAGTGGGCCTTTCGCTACTCATCGCCGGACTCCCGATCGTCCTGGGGGTCGGTCACCTAGGCCAGGACCAAAGCGCCGCCGAGCGGCCGAACGTCCTCCTCGTCGTGGTCGATGACATGGGATACTCCGATGTCGGAGCGTTCGGCGGAGAGATCCGTACGCCGAACATCGACGCCCTCGCACAATCAGGCCTTCGATTCACCGAGTTCTATGTAGGCCAGAGCTGCTCGCCGACCCGTTCCATGCTGATGTCGGGCAACGACCATCATGTGGCAGGCCTCGGCAACATGGCGGAGGCACTATTGCCGAATCAGGTCGGAGAGCCCGGTTACGAAGGGTACCTGAATGACCGCGTCGTCTCGGTCGCCTCCCTGCTGCACGACGCGGGCTATCACACGTACATGGCCGGAAAGTGGCATCTCGGTGAAGAGGTCGAGCACGATCCGTCTCGACGAGGGTTCGAACGCTCGTACACGATGCGCTGAAAGCGTCGTGCAACAATCAGAACGGAGGGGTTGGATGGATCTGCGGTCGCCTTCGGCGATCCCCGCTCCTCTAGCGGACCCACGGGCGGCGCTTCGAGAACCTGGGGGCCGCTCGAGTCGAGCCCACGATGCGTCCTCGCTTCGCGAGTCCGCCGTGGGTTCGAACGCAAAGGTGCTTCGACCTCACAGGGAGACCGAAGCACCTCCGGTTCTTCGCACGGAGGGGGTGGGATTGAGCTGCGGTCGGCTTCGCCGGTCCTCGCTCCTCTCGCGGACCCACGGGCGGCTCTTCGAGAGCTTGAGGGCCGCTCGAGTCGAGCCCACGATGCGTCTTCGCTTCGCGAATCCGCCGTGGGTTCGAACGCAAAGGTGCTTCGACCGTACGGGGACGACCGAAGCACCTCCGGTTCTTCGCACGGAGGGGGTGGGATTCGAACCCACGAGGGCTTTCGCCCGCCGGTTTTCAAGACCGGTGCATTGAACCGCTCTGCCACCCCTCCAGGTGTGTGAATAGTAATCCAGCCCCGGGCGCAGAGGTACCGAGAGGTCGCGCTTGGCGGGCTCGCCGAGGGCACGAGACACCCGCAGTGTACGGGGGCAGCGGATGGGGCCGGGGCGGGGCCACCCCGAGTGGGCGACACACGAATGGTGTAGTCGGCTCGGCTAGTCCGTGAGGGTGCACCCGGGGACCTGTGGGCGAGGCTACACTCTTGGTGTGTCGCCCTGGCCGAAACGGCAGCATCTATGGGCTCGGGGTGCGAGAGGGTAGGTTGAAGTCCGACGCCCCGAGGTAAGCTCGGGTCCTCCGGATCTGAAGGAGCACATCGACGTGACGACGGCACCACGGGCCCTTGGACTCGCGATCACGATGGCCGTCGCCGCCTGCTCGGGGCCGTCCGCCCCGGCCGACGAGCTGGCCCCCGACCTCATCTACACCAACGGGACGGTGCTCACCCTCGACGGGGACAACACGGTCGTCAGCTCGATCGCCGTCAAGGACGACCGAATCGTGGCCTTGGGGGATTGGACCGAGCGGGAGCTCGGCGCGTTGGCGGGAGCGCAGACGGTCGTCTACGACCTCGACGGACGGACGGTGATCCCGGGTCTGCAGGACTCGCACCTGCACTTCATCGGACTCGGCGCGGACGACTACTACGTGACCCGCTTCGACGATGCGACGAGCATCGCCGAGATCCAGGAGCAGCTTCGGGTCCACCTCGCCCGCCTCGACGGCGAGGGCGCGCTCGACGTGTGGACGTATCCGAGCACGGGCGAGGTCGGGCCGTGGCTCTTCGGGGCGGGGTGGAACCAGGCGAAGCTCGACGAGGGGCGCATGGCGTCCCGGCACGAGCTCGACGAGGTATCGAGGGACGTCCCCATCACGCTGGACCGAGTGTATCTGGGGGTGGCGGTCAACACGAAGGTCTTCGAGCTCCAGGGGTACGACTTCGAGCGTCCGGAGACTTGGCCGGAGTGGTTCACCCGCGACCCCGCTTACTTCGGGCCGGGAGACGTGATCGAGCGGGACCCGGAGACCGGCCTGCCGACCGGCGTCTTCTACGGATTCGCTCCGGCCCTGATCGGACGGGCTCCGGCCCGCACCTTCGAGCAGCACGTCGAGAGCGTCGCGATGGGAGCGCGCACGGTGCTCTCCAAGGGGATCGTCGCGATCATCGACCCGGGCATCCAGGAGGAGAATCGGGTCTACCAGGAGGCGTACAACCGCGGGCTTCTGCCGATCCGGGTGACGACGTACGACGGCATCTGGAGAAACGAGTCGCCGGACGAGATGGCCGCCCGCTTCCGTACCTTCGGCCTCAACAACCTGGGTGACGACCACTTCCGGATTCGCGGGGTGAAGGTCTACGCCGACGGGGGAGCCGGGTCTCGAAGCGCAGCCGTCTCCGTACCCTTCGAGCCGAGCGACGCGGACCCGCTCGGCGAGTCCAACTACGGAGCGCTGGTCGAGCCCGACTTCGAGCGTCGCCTCGAGCTGTTCCGGACGGCCGCGGTGGAGTTCGGCTGGGAGCTCCACACGCACAGCATCGGCGACGTCGCGATGCGTCAGACCACCGAGGGGTACATGCGCGTGATCGACGAGATCCGGGAGCAGGACCCGAACGCCGATCTGCGCTACAGCATCATCCACGCGTACATGGCCGACGAGCCGGAAACGAGCGTCATCCGGGACATGGCGGAGTACGGGATCATCGCCTCGATCAACCCGGGCGACGTCCATGTCGAGGGTGATTCGTTCCTCGGCAACCTGGGCGAGTCACGGATGACGCGGCTCCTCCCATTCCGCACCTATCTCGACGGGGGCGTGATCATGGCGTCGGGGTCGGATTACTTCGTTGCGCCGTGGGACCCCTGGATCGGGATCTACGCGATGCGCACCCGTCAGCTGCAGATCTCGGGCGTGGTCGCCGGGGAGGATCAGACCATTCCGCTCCAGGACGCGCTGAAGACGTATACGATCAACGGTGCGTACCTCACCTACGACGACGACGTGCGCGGATCCCTCGAGGTCGGCAAATTCGCCGACCTCGTCGTCCTGGATGCGGACCTCCTGAGCGCTCCGGACGAGGCGTTGCTCTCGATGGGGGACCGCGTCATGCTGACGATGGTCGGGGGGAGTGTGGAGTACCGGAAGGAGGGCGCCGAGCTTCGGCAGGTGAGCCGGTAGGCCGGACGAACTAGCCGAGCTCCGGATCGTCGATGAGCCTCTGGAGCCGCCGCTCCCTCGTCGCCTCACGCTTCGCGCTCATGATCCAGTGCGTGACGCGTTTCCTGTACCCGGGCGGTCGACGCTCCCAGTCGGCCCAGGCCGCTTCGTTCTCACGGAGCCGGGCGACGTACTCGTCCGCGAGCACGAGCGGCTCGTCCTGCTCGAAGGAGTAGACCCCTGTCTTCTCTTCGACGCGCCGGGCATGGGCGGCGCGGCCGGCTGCATGGACGAGCGCGCGCGCGTCGAGCTCGGCGTAGCGCTCCATGTTCCGCCGGCTCCACACGCTTCCCTTGCGTCGCGGGGTGAAGCGGATCGTGTAGGCCTCGTCGTCGACCCGCCTGCGGATGCCGTCGATCCAGCCGAAGCACAGCGCCTCGTCGACGGACTCCTCCCACGTCAGGCTCGAACGTCCCGTCGCCTTCTTCCAGAAGCCCACCCACAGCTCGCCGACGTCGGCGTGATGCTCCTCCAGCCACGCTCGAAACGCGGCCGCCGACTCGAAGTGCGTGACGTCGTGCGGCTCGGGCACGCCTAGGTCGCGGGGAGGTTGGCCTCCCATTCGATCATGCGCCGGACGTGCTCCTCGGTGGGGAGTCGACCGCGACCACCGCCGAGGTTGTCGATCATGTGCTCGGGATCGCCGGTTCCCGGACAGGCGACGGTCACCGCCGGATGCGCCACGACGAACTTGAGCATGAACTGCGCCCACGTGGTCGCGTCGAACTCGGCCGCCCACTCGGGGAGCTCCCGGTCGCCGATGCGCTGCCACATGCGGGAGCGCCCGAAGGGCAGGTACACGAGCACGGCGATGCCCTTGTCCTGTGCGAGCGGCAGGATGCGCTCCTCGACGGCGCGGTTGTCGATCGCGTAGTCGATGCCGATGAAGTCTAGCGGATATTCACGCATGACACGCTCGAGGTGCTCGTACTGTCCCGCGCTCGTGGTCGTGATGCCGATGTACCGGATCCGGCCCTCGTCCTTGTACTCCTGAACGATGCCGAGCTGGGTCGGCGGATCGCCCATGTTGTGGACCTGGTCGAGGTCGATCACGTCGCGACGGAGGCGACGGAAGGAGCGCTCGATCTGGTCTCTCACGGCCTGCGGATCGGCGGAGCCGCCGCCGCGCCCGACCACGTTGACCTTGGTGGCCCAGAAGATGTCGTCCCCGAAGCCGTCCTCCTCGGCCCACTGGCCCGCGTACTCCTCCGACCCGCCGCCGCCGTAACCGGCGGCGCTGTCGAAGAGGCGGCCCGCGCCTTCGGCGTCCCGGGCAAGCTCGTGCATCACCGCGCGGTGGTCGGCGAGCTCCTCGGGGGTCGAACGGTTGGAGATCCAACGCCCGCCCAGCCCGATCACCGGGATCTCTTCCCCCGTCGAGGGGATGGGCCGGGTCCGGACGGCGCCGCTCTGGAGTGCGGAGAGCATGCGGGGGTTCAGGCTGAGGGCTGCGGTCGCGCTCGCGCTGAGTCGGAGCCAGTCACGCCGAGTGATCATCGGGGCTTCCTGGAGGGCAGGGATGGGACGCACGGAGATCTGCTACGTAGACCCCGGATGAGACGAGGTCGTTGAACGACACTTCAACCGCGCTTTGCTGCTCAGGTTCCCCGGGCCGGCTCTCTCCGACGTCGACGGGCGCGCCCGCTTTGTACAGCTCGCGCACTTGATCGGGGCCAGCCTCGTGGTTCACATGGGCCTAGGTGGAGTCGACTACGTTCTGTGAGGCGCCAGCGATGCGAGTGCTTTTGTTCGGCGGCAGCGGCATGGTGGGCTCGGGGGTGCTGGTGGAGTGCCTGGAGGACGGCGACGTCGAAGCGGTCGTTTCGGTCGGACGAAGCCCCTCGGGCCGGGAGCACGAGAAGCTCACCGAGATCGTGCATGCGGATCTCTTCGACCTTTCGTCGATCGAGGACCGACTCGTCGACTTCGACGCCTGCTTCTATTGCCTGGGCGTGTCTTCGGCCGGGATGAGCGAGGATGCCTACCGCCGGATCACCGTCCGCCTGACCAGGGCCATCCTGGATGCCGTCGTCGAGGCGAATCCCCGGATCACCATCTGCTTCGTGTCCGGGCAGGGCACGGACAGCTCGGAGAAGGGGCGTGTCATGTGGGCCCGGGTGAAGGGAGAGGCGGAAAACTACGTCCGGAGTCTGCCCGTGCGGTCGTACGTGTTTCGCCCCGGCTTCATCCAGCCTCTCAAGGGCGTGCGGTCGAAGACAGCGCTCTACGAGGCACTCTACACTGTGATGGCGCCCCTCTCCCCGCTCCTGCGCCGCCTCTTCCCGGGCGCGGTCACCACCACCGTGGCGGTTGGGCAGGCGATGCTCCACGTCGTGCGCCATCATCCCGAGTCGACCGTGCTCGAGACGCGCGACATCCAGCGGCTCGGAGGCGCGTCGGGATAGCCGTCGTGTCGCGGCAGCGGGTCCGATGGTGAGGGGCGCGGTCAGCCGCCGCCGGGCAGCTGCAGGCGCTCGTTCACGAACGGAATCGAGAACCCGACGAGGAAGCGCCACTGGTCGTACTCCAGCGTCGCGATCCCGTCTTCCGGATCGGAGGGGGTCTCGTCCGGGAACTCCAGCCCACGCGGCTGGGACGCCCTCGATGCCTGCCAGGTCGCCCCGAGCGTAAGATCAGCCCACCGGGTGTGGAACGAGAAGCCAACTCCGTAGAGCATGAAGTCCATGTCCTGGCTCGTGTGGCTCACCGACGCGTCGAACTCGGTGAATCCGACCACGCTATCCGGAGCGGCAGAGTTGTTGGTCACCACGCTCGCGAAGATCGAGAGATCCTCCGAGGCGTCCCAGCGTGCTCCCACCCCCCCGTTCAGGACTCCCTTCCGCTCTTCGAAGACGGTGTATTCGATCGGCATGCCCGTGCTCTGCCCCACTGCCGTGTCGGCTGCCTCGATGAGCACGTGACGCGGTACGCTCGTGTAGTACTCGGCTGCCGCGTGAAGCTGCCACGCGCCTTTGGTCCAGCCCACGCCTCCCCCGAACGCCCAGGGCGTCTTCCACTCCGTGGGCCGCCCCCCCATGATCGCGCTCTCGAAGACGTTGTCGATCGGGTCCCCGTTCTCGTCCGTGAGCCCTGCGCCGAACGTTTCGTAGCGGATCGACCCCTTGTTCGAGAGGGCCCAGTAGGGAAGGGTCGTCGTGATCCCCACCGACCATCCTGCCCGGCGCCAGGCGAAGCCGAGCTTTCCCAGGAGGCCCTTGTCCCGGACGCTGTAGGAGCGCTCTACCTGGAGCGTCCTGGTATCGAGCTCCTCGTTGATTGCCTTGAGGTCGACCCGCGCCACGCGGCTGAAGGAGCGCTCGAAGTAGAAGGCCGTGGCTCCGACGCTGAAGTCCGAGCCGACCGCGTAGGCCCAGCTCAGACCCATCCAGTCGTCCTTGAAGTTGGTCTGGATGTCGGTGACCCCGACGAAGGCGTCCTCACCGGGAAGCGTCGGAATCACGTCTCCGACCACTTCGTCCCGAAGGACGGTGTTCAGGTTGAAGCGGTTCCGCGTCATGACGCCGTAGGCGAACTGATGCCCCTCGAGGAACGGGAGCGTGAACGTCCCCACCAGAAAGCCCGGCGCCCCACCGAAACGCGAATCTTCGAGGTCCTTGCCTTCGCCCAGGCCGTCCTCGACCCGGATCGTCGTCCACTCGTAGAGCTTCGCGCTGGCCACGAGCGAGGGCGCCGTCTGGTGGAGTAGGCGGGCCGGGTTGTAGAAGACGGCCCCGGCGTCCGTGACGCTGCCGATGACGGCACCGTTTAGCAGGATCGACTCGTTCCCGAAGTGGTCGCCCCAGTAGTGCGCTGGCTGCCCGGACGTCGGGGATGCGGCGATCGTGAGGAGCCACACGGCCAATGCCGGTGCGGCGCGGGGGCGCAGGCGACGGGGAGACAGCGTGAGACGAGGCACGCACGATTCTGTGGTCGCGTCGCCCAATAGGGAAGGGCGTGCGGGTGCCTCCAGGTGCCAGGGTGTTCACCGGAGAGGGGGAACCGCGGCCGCGGATCGGGGTGAGGCTCGTATGAACTCCGCAAAAACCTCCATCGCGGTCCTTTCCGCGCTTGCGGCTGCCGCGCTTGGCGCGTGCAGCAGTGACCCCACGGACCCGGTGGTCGAGCCCCCGCCCCTGGAGCGAATCTGGCGCGCCACCACGACCGCATTCGAGTCGACGATCGAGCTCGAAGCGGGTGGCGCGGCCGCCGTGGTAGACGCCGCGCTCGATGCCCGGACCTGTTCCGCGTACGCAGGCTCCTGGACATCGGATGCGACACGCCTGGAGCTCAGCCTGACCGGGGATGCCGGGCCGGAGCAGCGGAGCTACGCGTACGAGGTGTTCTCGGATCGCCTCGTCCTCACCGCCGCCGGTGAGACGACCACGTACCGCCCCGCCACGGCGGTTCCGGATTGCAGCGCGTACGACTTCAGGAGCTGGACGGGCACGCTGACGGCGGAGGTCGACGGGCTCGAGCAGAGCTTCGCGAACATCTCGGTGATACCGGCCCTCTCGGCCGGCCTGCTCGAGGTCCGGGCGTGCCCGACGGCGGGGCCCTCCTGCGAAGTCGGCGATGCCGAGCTGATCCTGAAGATCGACGCCCCGCCGGGCCCGCTCTCGGCGGGTACGTACCCGATCCAGAACAACGCGATCGGGCAGGCGAACTTCTTCGCGCTCATCGATCCCTTCCCGGCGGATACGACCTTCCCGGGTTTCAACACCGAGCGCCTGGAGCCACCGGGAGTCTTCGACCTCACGAGCGTCAGCGATACGCGGGTCACCGGCACCTTCGAGTTCCGGGCCAACGAGATCTCCGAGGGTCTCTCGGCCCCGGACGGTCGGCGCTTCGTGCTGGTGACGAACGGGGTCGTCGACCTGGAGTACCGCTAGCCAGGCGGCCGGGCAATCCGGCAGCCGAGCAGCCGGCGCGCTCGTCGCCGTGGCCCGCTCACGGCCGGGGCCCATCGGTCCGTGTTCTCGCGGTGATTGACAGGGGTGGTCGGGGCACGTCGGTTCTCGACATGCACGACCGCTGACCCTCGACGCGCCTCCGGCAGCAGGAGACCCCGTGACCTCGATCCCGTCCTCCGGACGCCTCGTCCTCGTGTGGGCGGTGGTGGGCACCCTCGTGCACACGCCGACCTCGCTCGCGGCCCAGACGACGCCCCCCTCCGAGCCACCTGCCGAGTGGGAGGCGACCGCCATCGACTACAGCAACGTCCCGTATCCCTACACGGTGGAGTACCTGCCGGTGCGCCTGTACGGCCAGGATCACCGGATGGCGTACATGGACGTCGCGCCTCGCGGTACGCCCAACGGCCGGACGGCCGTGATCTTCCACGGGATGAACTTCTTCGCGGCCGCGTACGAGCCCACGATCGACGCGCTCTCGCAGGCGGGGTTCCGCGTCCTCGCGGTCGACCGGCTCGGGTACGGTCGCTCGTCCAAGCCGGACGTGCACTACAACCTCCACATGCCCGTCCGGCATACCAGGGCGCTCCTCGACGCGCTCGGCATCGAGCGGGCGGCCATCGTCGGGCACTCGATGGGCGGCATGGTGGCGACCCGGTTCGCCTTCACCTATCCCGAGACGACGTCTCACGTCGTCATGGTGAACCAGATCGGCCTCACGGACCCGCGTCCGGGACGGGGCTGGGCCGATCCCGAAGAGGCCTACCGGGCCGCGCTCGAGACCTCCTACCAGTCGGTGCTCCGGGGCCACGTGCGGTACTACCCCCGAGGATGGAAGCCCGAGTACCTGCACTGGGTGAAGGTCCAGTACGGGCTCACGCTGAGCGGCGACTGGCCGCGCATGGCACGTGTTCGCGCGGCGCAGAGGCGCATCCTCTACGAGGATCCGGTCGTGTACGAGTGGCAGCACATCGCCACGAAAGCGCTGGTGATCGGCGGGGCGGAGGACCGACTGGTCGCGGACTACCCGGCGGCAGCGCGGAACGTGGCCGAGCAGCTGCAGAATGCCGAGCTGGTGATCTTCCCCGAGGTGGGGCATTCACCGCACTTCGACAATCCGGACGAATTCCACGCCGAGCTCGTGCGGTTTCTGCTCTCGGACCCGGACGAGCCCGCCGACCAGGGCTGGAAGGACGAGCGCCGGTGAGCGTGTAACCGCGCCGCTCGGTGGCCCGCGGGGCTACTCCGTCGCGTGGCCCCCGCAGACGGGGTAGGTGATCGTTCGGTCTTCCTCGAACCAGACGCCGCAGGGGGTGCCCTCTTCGAGCATCCCCTTGAGGTCGAGCGAACCGTCTTCCCTGTAGCGCTCGTACAGGCCGTGCATCACGCCTTTCCGGTAGGTCACCATCTCGATCAGCCGGCCGTCGCGGTACCAGCGGCGCGGCCCGTCGAAGAAGCCCGCCCGATACGTGCCTTCCTCGTAGAGCTCGCCCGACTCCCAGTAGGCACGGTAGGTCCCCTCACGGCGACCCGCTTCGTACGTGCCCTCCTCGAAGAGGGCGCCACTCTCGAAATACGACTCGAATGGGCCGTGCCGGACCCCGTCCACGTACGTCTCCCGGGCACTCAGATCGCGGCTGCGAAAATAGGACTCGAAGGGGCCGTGGTAGGCCCCGCTCCACAGGTGGAGCCCCGCGGTTCCGGATGTGGATGCCGCGTGGAAGGAGGCGAAGGCCAGCCCCGAGTACGGCTGCATGGTCTCCGGCGCGAGATAGAGGCCGTCCTGTCGGACGAGATCTTCGAGATCACGACCGTCCGGAGCGCCGCAGGCGACGGTCGCCAGCGTGGCGACGAGGACGGCCCCGGCGCGGGGGGCGAACCGGGGGAGAAAGCCTGAGAAGACGGGGTTTCTGGAGCTTCGGGCGACCATCACACACGACGAGTTCGGGGAAAATCTGGCCAAAAATACCGACCAGCCCCTGTGTAAACAAATGTTTTCTTTCCGAGGCGAGCCCGGGGCTCGCGTCAGCGTTCCGCCAGCGTCGGGTCCCACTCCTGGCGGTTGTGCGAACCGTCACAGAAGGGCTTGTTGGCGGAGAAGCCGCATCGGCACAGGAAGAAGGGCTTTCCTTCACGGGTCTCGATCGGGTTGCCCTCGTGGTCATATACCTTCAGCGGCCCCTCGACCTTGTAGGAGCCCGTCTCCGAGATGGTGATCTTGATTTCCTGATCGGACATGGGGTGCAACGTCCTCCAGCCTGGAATCGACGAGAGTTCCGCGCGCTCACCGCGCGGGCTCAGGCGGGTCAACCCCGGCGTGCCCCCGCGGTTCCTTGCCTGCCGTTGGGCCGGGGAGCGGGCGCCGGTAGATTGGGCGTGGCCCCGTCGGCGGCGGGCGAACGCCCGAAGCCCCGAAGGGTAGGGGGCTACCGCGTGCAGCCATTCGCAACCCATCCCGCTCAGAGGTCCAGGTGATCCCCGTCGAGCGCAGAAGAACCGTCACGGTCGACGTGGACGGTGTGAAGATCGGAGGGTCGGCTCCGGTCGTCGTCCAGTCGATGACCAACACGGACACGGCCGATCCGGAAGCCACCTTCGAGCAGGTGAAGCTCCTGGCGGATGCCGGGAGCGAGCTGGTGAGGGTGACCGTCAACAACGACGCTGCCGCGGAGGCGGTCCCCGAGCTGGTGTCCCGCCTCAGGTCGGAGGGGTATCGGACTCCGATCGTCGGCGACTTCCACTACAACGGGCACCTCCTGCTCACCCGGTACCCGGATACGGCGAAGGCGCTCGCCAAGCTGCGCATCAACCCCGGCAACGTCGGGACCAAGCACCGGGACGCGAACTTCACGAAGATCGTCGAGGTGGCGATCGAATACGACAAGCCGGTCCGGATCGGGGTCAACTGGGGCTCGCTCGACCAGCGGCTCCTCACCGAGCTCATGGACGAGAACGCGACCCGTGCGGAGCCGAAGGACGCTCAGGACGTCCTGCTCGAGGCGCTCGTGGAGAGTGCGCTCCGGTCGGCGAAGCTCGCCGAGCAGATCGGTCTCGGTCACGACCGGATCGTCATCTCCACCAAGGTTTCGTCAGTACGTGAGCTGATCGCCGTATATCGCATGCTGGCAACGCGTTGCGACTACCCGCTCCATCTCGGTCTGACCGAGGCCGGGCTGGGTGCGAAGGGGATCGTGGCGACCACGGCCGGCCTCGCTCCGCTTCTTCTCGATGGCATCGGGGACACGATTCGGGTGTCGCTCACCCCGAGGCCCGGGGGAGACAGGGCCGAGGAAGTCCGGGTGGCGCAGCAGGTGCTCCAGTCGCTGGGAATCCGGCATTTCGAGCCCCAGGTGACCTCCTGCCCCGGGTGTGGCCGGACCACGAGCACGTTCTTCCAGGAGATGGCCGAGGACATCACCGCCTACATCCGGGAGATGATGCCACAATGGCGCGTCGATTACCCCGGCGTGGAGGAGATGGACGTGGCCGTGATGGGGTGCGTCGTCAACGGCCCCGGAGAGTCGAAGCACGCCAACATCGGGATCTCGCTGCCGGGCACCTTCGAAGAGCCGAAGGCGCCGGTCTACGTCGACGGGGAGCACACGGTCACGCTCCGGGGCGAAGGGCTGGTCGACGAGTTCAAGGAGATTCTGAGGGACTATGTGGCGCGAACCTACGGGGCGAAGGAGACCGTGCGGAGCTGAGCGCGGCCGGGGCGAGGACGAGGGAAGGCGCCGGTGTCCTCGTGCGAGGACGCATGTGTCCCCTCGGCGAGATACGGCGTCCACCCTTAGGAGGCCGGAATGCCCGTTCTGCCCGTGTTTTCGGCCTTTCGCGGCCGGTCCGCCAATGGCACGTCGCTTGCCCTTCGGTAGGGATGTGCTCGCGCGCGTTTCGGTGACCGCCAGGAGGATGACATGGCTCGGGTCGTGAGAAGGCTGTCGATGGCTGCCGCGGTCCTCGGGGGCCTGTGCGCCGTGATCCCGGGCGCCGCGGAGGCGCAGGGCGGGGACGGCTTCCTCTTCGACGCGCCCAACGTGAGCCTGAAGTTCGAGAGTGGCTACGGGTGGCAGTCGGCTTCGAGCGACATCTACGACTGGGTCGTGCAGGAGCACACCATCGGGCGGCGCGACTTCGACGCGCCCTACTTCGGCGGGGAGCTCGGCGTGCGCGTGTCCGAGCGGCTCGACGTCGCCATCGCGATCGGGTATCAGTCGGGCTCGGTCCAGTCGGAGTACCGGGACTGGGTCGACACCGACAACCTGCCCATCTATCAGACGTCCAGGCTCAAGCAGATTCCGGCCGTTGCGAGCCTGAAGGTCTACCCGTTCCCCCGCGGAAGGCAGATCGGCCGCTTCGCGTGGGTGCCCCGGACTTTCAACCCGTTCATCGGGGGCGGGATCGGATTCGTGTCCTGGGATTTCGAGCAGGTGGGCGACTTCGTGGATTACGAGACGCTGGACATCTACTACGACCGGATCGTTTCGAACGGCGAGTCGTTCCTGGCCCGGGCTCAGGCCGGCTTCGACGTCTCGCTCTCGAAGCAGTTCGTCTTGACGGTCGAGGGTCGGTACAACTGGTCCAGCAGCCCGATGGAGGGCGGATTCGTGGGGTTCGACAACATCGATCTCGACGGTCTGCAGGCGATCGGCGGGCTTGCCATCCGCTTCTAGGAGGCCGAGGATGCGTAACATGAGACACGGTATGGTTTTTCTCGCAGCGGCTCTGTCCGGGGCTGCTGTCCTCGCCGGTCCGGTTTCGGGCCAGGATTCGGATGCGGACTCCCGCTGGCTCCCGTTCGTCGGCTGCTGGGAGGGAGTCGGAGGGGAGGAGGAGATGGGACTCCTCTGCTTCCGCATGGAAGGAGAAGGGGTGACCCTCACCAACTACGTGAACGGTGAGGTCGCATCCCAGGAGTCGCTCGTGGCGGACGGACGCCGTCAGCCGGTGAGCGTCGACGGGTGCGAGGGGGTGGAGATCGTTCGCTTCTCGGAGGACGGCCGCCGCGCCTTCACGCGGACCGAGTTCCTGTGCGGTGACGACGAGCCGCGCACGGGCACGGGGGTGATGGCGTTCCTCGCGCCGAATCTCTGGGCGGACATCCGTACGCTCGAGGCCGGCGACGAGCCTTTCGCGTGGGTGCAGGAGTACCGTTTGGCCGGGCTGGATCGGATCGTGGAGGAAGGCGTCGAAGACCCGGCGACAGGGCTCGGAATGGCGGTACGGACCGCCCGGGCCGCGGCGGCCGCTTCGCTCGATCTGGACGACGTGATCGAAGCGTCCGGCCAGATGGATGCCAAGGCGGTCGAGACGTTTCTCGTGGCGAAGCGCGACAGCTTCCGCCCTGACGGCCAGGATCTGGTGCGCCTCGCCGATGCCGGAGTCCCCGAAACCGTGATCGACGCGGTCGTGGCGGTGTCGCACCCCGACCGCTTCGTGGTCGAGACGGGAGGAGCGCCGGCCCAGTTCGAGGGTGAGGGCAGGCCCACGCACTACCGCGGATACATGGGCTTCAATCCCTTCTGGGGCCCTGCCTTCGGCTTCTCGTACGCCTACTCACCCTACGGGTGGGGCTACGGATACCCGGGGTACGGATACCCGGGGTATGGATACGGCTATTGGGGATATCGCCCGGGCTACATCGTGATCGACAAGCGTCCGGCCGGTGGCAGGATCTACAACGGGCGGGGCTACAGCTCGGGGTACTCCGGTAGCGGCGGCGCCGCGGTACGCGGCCGCCGGGCGGCTCCCCGCGGTGGCGGGGCGCAGCCGAGCTACTCGGTCGGCGGGCGGTCCGGCGGAGCCAGTGCGGCTCCCTCGGCCGGCTCCCGCTCCGGCGGCCGGCAGGCGACGCCGCGACGCGCCCAGCGGCGCCCGTCCGGGGGGCGCTGAGCACCGACGGTTCCGGGCCTGGGTCCGGATGATCGGGTGAGGACGGAGCGGGGGGCGCGGCCCTCCGCTCCGTTTTCTTTTGCCGGTCTCTTGGCGGATCCGAATGCGCCGGCGTGGTGCTAACTTCCTCCGTCATGGAAGAGAACACGGATGCCGGCGGCGCCGGCACGGACTTCATCCGGCAGCAGGTGCGTGCGGACCTGGATTCCGGCCGGTATGGCGGGCGGGTCGTCACGCGATTCCCACCCGAGCCCAACGGCTTCCTGCACGTCGGACACGCGACGGGGATCTGCCTGAACTTCGGCATCGCCGACGAGTTCGGCGGCACCTGCCATCTCCGCTACGACGACACGAACCCCGAGAAAGAGAACGAGGAGTTCGTGCGGGCCATCCAGGAAGACGTCCGGTGGCTCGGCTTCGACTGGGGTGAGCACCTGTACTACGCGTCGGACTACTTCGAGCGCATGTACGAGTGTGCCGAGACGCTGATCGAGAAGGGCCTCGCGTACGTCGATTCGCAGCCGCTCGAGGACATCCGGGCGGGGCGGGGGACGGTCACCGAGGCCGGGACACCGTCGCCGTACCGGGACCGCTCGGTCGAAGACAACCTCGACCTGTTTCGACGCATGCGGGCGGGCGAGTTCGGGGACGGGGCGCACGTCCTGCGCGCCCGCATCGACATGGGCCACGCCAACATGCTCATGCGCGACCCCGTGCTCTACCGCATCCGCCACGCGCACCACTACAGGCAGGGCGACGCGTGGTGCATCTATCCGCTCTACGACTACGCGCACTGTCTCGAGGACGCGTTCGAGGACGTGACCCATTCGATCTGCACGATCGAGTTCGAGAACAACCGCGAGCTGTACGACTGGGTGCTGGAAAGCGTGGGTTTCCAGGAGCCGAGGCCCCACCAGTACGAGTGGGCCGGCCTCGACCTCGAGAACGCCGTGCTCTCCAAGCGGGCCATCGGGCCCCTCGTGGAAGCCGGGGTGGTCTCCGGATGGGACGATCCCCGGCTCGCCACCATCTCTGGGTATCGGCGCCGCGGGATTCCGCCGGAGGCGATCCGGCTCTTCGCTCGTATCGTGGGCGTATCGAGGGCGGGAGCCCGGACCGAAGAGGCGAAGCTGGATTACGCCATCCGGGAGGTCCTGAACCCGGTGGCCCCCCGGGTCATGGCCGTTCTCGATCCGCTCAAGGTCGTGATCACGAACTGGCCGGTCGACCGGACGGAGTGGCTGGAAGCACCGTACTACCCGCCGGACGTGGGCCGCGAGGGGGTCCGCTCGGTGCCGTTCGGCCGGGAGCTGTGGATCGAGCGCGAAGACTTCGCGAAGGACCCGCCCAAGGGCTTCCGTCGTCTCGTGCCCGGCGGTGAGGTACGCCTCCGGTACGCCTACGTGATCCGGTGCGACGAGGTGATCGAGGACGAAGAGGGAAACGTGCTCGAGCTGCGCTGCACGTTCGATCCGGAGACGCGGAGCGGCTCCACGCCCGACGGGCGCAGGGTCAAGGGCACCATCCAGTGGGTTTCGGCCGAGCACGGACTGGACGCGGAGGTGAGGCTCTTCGGGCCCCTGCTTCTGGAAGCCGGAGACGAGACCGGCCTCACGGAGCCGGGTGGCGCGTCCGGCGGAGACGGGCTGGATGTGGCGCCGGAGCCCCCGAGCCCGGTCGATCGCGTGAACCCGGAGTCACGGACCGTGCACGCCGGCAAGATCGAGCCTTCGGTAGCATCGGACCCGCCCGACACGAGATACCAGTTCGAGCGGACCGGCTACTTCTGGCGCGACCCGGTGGACGGCGTCGGTGAGGCCCTGGTGTTCAATCGAATCGTGGGCCTGAAGAGCGGGTATCGAGAGCGCTCGACGGGCAAGGTGGCGGACGCCCGGCCCACGTCGGCGGAGGAAGCCGGTGGGCGCGGTGCGGACGATCGCGTCGGTAGAGGCTCGAAGGGGCTCGGGCCCGCTCCTGGCCAGCGTCCGCAGGTGAGTGAAGCCCGCGCCCGGGCCCGCGCGGCGGAGCCGCGTCTCGCCGCCCGCTTCGAGCGCTATCGCACCGAGCTGGGCCTGCCCGACGAGCACGCGGATCTCCTCACCGGCACCGGGGCTGCCGGCGACTTCTTCGAGGACGCGCTCGGGGAGCATGCCGACGCGGCCGCGGTCGCCGCGTGGGTCGTGACGGACGTTCGCGGCGTCCTCGAAGGGCGAGGCATCGACGAGCTTCCGTTCGACGGGGCGGCGCTGGGTCGCCTGGCGCGCCTCGTGGACGAGGGAGCGGTCTCGCGCAGGGCGGCCAAGGACGTCCTGGCCCGCATGGCCGTCGACGGCGGCGAGCCCGCCGAGCTGGTCGAGGCGATGGGACTCACCGCCGTCTCCGATACGGAGGAGCTCGGCGGCGTCGTGGACGACGTCCTCGCGAAGTGGCCCGACAAGGTCGCCGAGTACAGGGGAGGCCGCACGCAGCTCCTCGGGCTCTTCGTCGGCGAGGTCATGAAGGCGACCCGCGGGGCCGCCGATCCGAAGACCGTTCGCTCCCTGCTGACTGAAAGGCTCGACTCGTGACGATGCGTCTGCGCTTCGCGCCCTCACCCACCGGCTATCTGCACGTGGGCGGGGCACGCACGGCCGTCTTCAACTGGCTTCTCGCCCGAAGGGAGGGAGGCGTTTTCGTTCTTCGGATCGAGGACACCGACCGGCAGCGCTCCAGCGACGAGCACACTCGGGCGATCCTCGACGGCCTCTCGTGGCTCGGCCTCGACTGGGACGAAGGTCCGTTCTTCCAGAGCGAGGGTGTGGAGCGCCATCGGCAGGCCGCGATCCGCCTCCTGGAGGAAGGGAAGGCATATCGCGATTTCTCCGATCCGGAGCGGGTCCGGGCCGAGGCCGCCGAGCGACAGATGCATCCGAGTCGGGTGGCGCGGGAATACGCCGACGCCCTGGGCGAGGACGAGGCGCTGCGGAAGGCAGAGGCCGGCGAGCCCTTCGCCATCCGGTTTCGCGTTCCCGACGGTGAGACCGTCTTCCGGGACCTGGTGCACGGCGAGATGCGGTTCGGAAACGAGGACATCGACGATCTGGTGGTGCTGCGCGGCGACGGGACGCCGGTGTACAACCTCGCCGTCGTCTCGGACGACGCGGAGATGGGCATCACGCACGTCCTCCGGGGAGACGACCACCTCTCGAACACGCCGAAGCAGGTTCTCCTCTATCGGGCGCTCGGGCTGCCCGAGCCCGTCTTTGCGCACGTGCCGATGATCCTGGGGCAGGATGGCAAGAAGCTGTCGAAGCGCCACGGTGTGACCGCGGTCGGCGACTACGCCAAGGAGGGGATCCTTCCCGAGGCGATGCTCAACTTCCTCGCCCTGCTCGGGTGGAGCCCGGGCGGCGACCGCGAGTTCATGACGGCCGAGGAGCTCATCGAGGCCTTCACGACCGAGCGCCTGCTCAAGTCGAGCTCGGTATTCGACGTGGAGAAGCTCCAGTGGCTGAACGGGCGGCACCTCGCGGCCCGTCCGGACCAGGAGCTCGCTGCGCACATCCGTTCGTTCCTGTCCGACGAGCCGTCACTGCGCTCCGACCTGCTGGACGACCCGTCCTGGCTCGCGACGCTGCTGGAGGTCATCAAGGTTCGGGCGCGCACCCTGGACGAGCTCGCGGATCAGGCGCGTCCCTTCGTATGCGACGAGCTTCACTACGAGCCGAATGCCGTGGAGAAGCACTGGCTCAAGGATCCGGAAGCCGCGATCGAGCGCCTGGAGCGGGTTTGGGAGGTGTACCGGGAAGCGCCGTGGACGGCGACCGCGCTCGAGGCGACGCTGCGCGAGCTCGCGGCGACCATGGAGGTGGGCGCAGGGAAGCTGATCCATCCGCTTCGCGTGGCGTTGACGGGCAACATGGCGAGTCCGGGGATCTTCGACGTCCTCGTGCTCCTGGGGCGCGCCCGTGTCGAGGAGCGCGTCTCCCGAGCGCTGGAGCGGATCCGCGGCGGGTGAGCTGCACCGCGGGAAAAGGCTTTCTTGACACCTTTCTCGGGCGCACATTAGGATAGCGGCCTGTCCCAGACAGGGTGCTCTACGCCCCCCTCCAGGTATGTGATCTTTGGCCAGAACCGAAGGCATTACCCCGTCCGAAGCGCCGGCGACTCATCGGCGCGTCGAGCCGCTCACCGAGATGGAGCGGAAGATCCTCGACTTCATGGTCCAGTACCTTCGGGCGAACACCTACCAGCCCTCGATCCGCGAGATCGGAGAGCGGTTCGGGATCAAGAGCACGAAGACCGTGTCGGAGCACCTCCAGGCGCTTGCGCAGAAGGGCTGCCTCGAGCGTGACCCGTCTCGGTCGCGCGGCGTGAAGATCCTCGGAGTCGACCTGAGCGCCGACACGGTGGCGGTGCCCTGTTTCTCCGAGGTTCCTGCAGCGGGGCTTTCGGGAGATGCCGAGGCGGTCTACTCGGTCGACCGCCAGCTCGGCGGCGAAAACGGGTCGTTCATGGTGCGCGCCAGTGCCGGGGATCTCGCCGTCCTCGGCGTATCGGAAGGAGACCTCCTTCTGATCTCTCCAGCCACGGTCGAGGACGTGGAGGACGGAACCATCGTCGTAGCGGAGCTCGGCGGTGATTCGGCGTTCCACCGCATCTCTCGAAACGGAAGGGGGGTCCATCTCGAGGCCCTGCATCCAGGCGGAGGCGCGACGGTCGTGGAAGACGCCGACACGCTCCAGATCATCGGACGCGTGACCGGCTTCTATCGGCGCATGGACGAGGTCCCGGCGATCACGCTCACGCAGCACTGAGGTGGGGACGGACGTCACGTCCGCACCCTCAGCCTCGGCCGACGTGTCTCAGGACGACGCGTGGATGCAGCGCGCACTGGAGCTGGCGCGCGAAGCCGAACGATCGGGAGAGGTCCCGGTCGGTGCCGTGGTGGTTCGAGAGGGCAGCGTGCTCGGCGAAGGGACCAACCGCACGATCACCGACTCCGACCCGACGGCCCACGCAGAAGTGGTGGCCATCCGAAGGGCTGCCCGGCGGCAGGGAGACTGGAGGCTCACGGACACCACCCTCTACGTGACGCTGGAGCCGTGCGCCATGTGCGCGGGGGCCATCGTGCTGGCCCGGATCCCCAGGGTCGTCTACGGAGCGGACGACCCGAAGGCGGGCATGGCCGGCTCGCTGGAGAACCTCCTCCAGGACGTCCGCCTGAACCATCGTTGCGAGGTTGTGCGCGGTGTGGGTAGGGACCACGCGTCCGAGCTGCTCAAGGCGTTCTTCCGGGCGCGGCGAGGTCCCCGATGAGGTGTCCGGCCCCGCCGGGGATGCGGATTCCCGGGCGCCTCGCCGCGCTGCTTTCGGCGTGGGTGCTCGGCCTTCTCTCCGGATGCACCGTCGTGGGCACGACGCCGGAACGGCTGCCGCCCCGTGTCGTGGTGGGCCCTCCACCGGAAGATCGGGGTGGGATCGATCCGCGACCCGACCCTCTCGATCCGGTCCGTCGGTTCGACGAGGTGCGCGCCCTCTGGGTCGTCCGCTACACGATGACGAGCGCCGAGTCCGTCCGAAGGATGGTTCGGC
>Ga0209536_100002235_pt1 | contig 31496 bp, 27 predicted proteins | sample DeeMarSeWOR28_12_FD_187461 | JGI IMG/M metagenome (GOLD analysis project Ga0209536, IMG submission 187461) | Marine sediment microbial communities from White Oak River estuary, North Carolina - WOR-2-8_12 (SPAdes) (version 2) | ecosystem: Environmental > Aquatic > Marine > Intertidal zone >... | reverse complement strand
CAGATACACTTTATTATGAGCGGCGCGCACTTAATGAAGAAGTAAAAAAAGAACTGCTTGAAATGGGTTATGCTCTTGCCGATAAAGAAGCAGAGCTGCTGATACTTGGAATTGCAGAGGGAATACTAATAGACCAGCGCCATAAAATTATATACGGTGCCGCTGACCAACGCGGTGGGGGTTTAGCTGTGGGATATTAAAGTAAGGTCATCGTGAGCTTGTCGAAGGATGGTGCCCTAAGCCGCACCGCCATCCTATCTTTATCTAGGGATTTTTTGTTTCTTTTGGTCATTCCACTTTTTATAAAAAATCATTGAGTTATTACTTTGGAGTTGTTAGTTTTGAATAGGTTTTATACTTATATTTTTGGAGCATCATTATGGCTATTCCAGATTATCAGACTATTATGTTGCCACTTCTAAACTTTGCTGCCGATGAAAAAGAACATTCCATTCATGAAGCAATTGAATTTCTTGCAGATCAATTTAATTTAACTCTGGAAGAAAGAAAGGAATTGCTTCCAAGTGGTCAACAAGAAGTATTTGTAAACCGCGTGGGTTGGGCGAGAACTTATATGAAAAAGGCAGGATTATTAGAGTCACCTAAAAGAGGAGCTTTTGTTATTACACAAAGAGGTAAAAAAGTTCTAGCTTCAAAACCATCCAAGATTAACAATAAACTTTTAATTCAATATAAAGAGTTTAAAGAATTCAAGAAGAGAAAAAGAAAAATAGTTGACGCACCTGAAACTTTAGAGTTTCAAGAAAAAACTCCAGAAGAAGCATTTGAATCAGCCTACGAAAATCTCAGAACCGAATTAGCCAGCGAGATTATTGAGCATTTAAAGAAGAGTGATCCGAGCTTATTTGAAAAAATTGTAATCGAGGTTCTTGTTAAAATGGGATATGGCGGAAGTTTAAGAGATGCAGGCAAAGCAATGGGTAGATCCGGGGATGAGGGTATCGACGGAATTATAAAAGAAGATCGCTTGGGTTTAGATATCATTTACGTGCAAGCAAAAAGATGGGATAACACCGTTGGTGGGCCAGAAATCCAAAAGTTTGCAGGTGTACTTCAAGGTCAACGAGCAAAAAAAAGGAATTTTTATAACAACATCCAATTTCTCAAAAGATGCAATGATATTTGTATTAAAAATTGATTCTAAGATTATATTAATTGATGGAGATCAACTAGCTGATTATATGATTGATTTCAATGTAGGTGTTACGACCACTTCAAAGTATGAACTAAAGAAAATCGATTCTGATTATTTTATAGAAGAATAAATGAAATCTTTCTTCCCAAAACCAAAATTCAAAGTTGATGATATAATTTCTTACGCAGAATTGGTTGCTGCAGAAAATGCAAATGTGCAGAAGGGGATGAACTTTCAAATTAAACCTGAGTATTCAATCTTCTTAATGTCCGTTCGTAAAAATGCACCTTATGCAGATGAGTATGATGAAAAGACCGGCAGTCTTATTTATGAGGGACACGACGTGCCAAGTAACTTGGCAAAAGAACCAAAGGAAGTAGACCAACCAATAGCAACTCCCAAAGGTACATTAACAGAGAATGGAAAATTTTTTACTGCTGCTCAATCATACAAAATGAGATTGGTTGAAGAACCTCATAAAATAAAAGTATATGAAAAAATTAAGGCTGGAATTTGGTGTTATAAAGGATTCTTCAATCTTGTTGATGCAAAGATTATTAACACAAAAAAGAGGAACGTTTTTAAGTTTTATCTTTTACCTGTAGAGTTCATATCAAAAAGAAAGCAAATAACTCTTCCGCATTCAAGATTAATTCCAACGACAGTAAAGTTAGAAGTTTGGGCAAGAGATAAAGGGCAATGTGTCCTTTGCGGTTCAAAAGAAAATCTTCATTACGATCACGATCTTCCCTACTCTAAAGGCGGTACATCGCTAACTGCTGAAAATGTGAGAATACTTTGTATGAAACACAATCTTAAAAAGTCTGATAAAATTCTTTCCTTCCCGCCAATCTTTTTTTCATAGATTCCAACATTCCTTAAGTAGGAATCCCTTTGGCAGCTGGAATGAAAGCAGGCAAATAAAATTCTTTCCTTTCTGCTTTTTTTTATTATTTTAACCACATCAAAAATTTATAGATTCTTATGAGTCTGGATTTAAGTAAACTGAATTCTTTTTCAAAGGATGTTTATAATAAAATAATAGCAAGGCATCCCGAGTGGGAGAAATATGCTAAAGTCCAAACTTGGCAGGCTGGATCAAACCAGGTAGTTTTCCTGTCGGTAGAGATTCCTTCCCCGGTTCCCGGAATTTTTCCAGTAGAAATTACAACTATAGAAGATGTGGATGAGGAGATAACGGTATACTTTGGTCCTGCTGATATCCATATGCACATGTATTTACCTCATAAAAAACACTCCGTGACCGATCAGCTTGACGGGGTAGATGAAATAACACAAAAAATTTTTAATGAAGAGCTGATAAGTGTTCAGTCAAAACCCGGATTCTTTGGATGGGTTGCTGAAGGTATGGTTACTCCGGAGGAGTATCAGAAAAGGCTTGATAAAGGAAAGCTGCGCAGGGCTGTTTCCTGGAAGGGAACATTTAATTATCCGTATGACGGGACTCATGCTGATTGGAATCCTCCCCGGAAGAAGCCTGCTGAATAATTATTTTATTTTTTCGTTATCCCCCATATTCATTTCATAGATTCCGGCTTTCACCGGAATGACTGATTGAAATTGATCCCGTCGGCTGAAAAAATCTCTCTTCGTTTTTTTCCTTCCGGGCTCCTGTTATTTCTTAATTGTTCGTTCGCATACTAAAATATTCCGCTCTTAAAAATATTAATCCCCCTGTCATTTTTTTAATGCGATATGTGTCTTTAAAAACTATTTTCTCAGCGGTGTTAAAACATTTAATAACTTTTAATAAGGAGCAGGCAATGAAAACTTTAATCACATTGTTTTTAGCGCTTCTTGTTGTGCAAACTCTGTCAGCACAAGTAACTGAATTCCCCGAGAATAAGAAATCTCTGATTGTTGATAATCTTACTGTGGGAATTGAGTCCGTAAATACAGGGCTTCATACCAGCGCAGCCCTTGTAATTTACGATCTGATAAACGAATCCTACATTGAAAGCGGCGACGCATCAAAAGCAATGATTCCCCTGCTAAAACTTTTGAAGAACGGAAAAACCGATGAAGAAAGAATAGCAGCAGCAGTGGCATTATATAAGCTGGGAAATCCGATAGGGATATACAGGCTGAGAGGAGTTGCTGTTTTTGATGATAATGAAAAAGTGGCAACTGTATGTAGAAATTTATACTACAGTTATCATAAAATTCAAGGCACGGAATATTTAGTAAGCTTCTGATTATGGAAACAAACCTGCATAATTCTCTCCTGAAGCAAGCTAAGATTTTATTTAGCTTGCTTTTTTTTGTTTTCCGGATAAATTAAAAGAAATTGTCCGCTCATCACAATCCGGTTTTTCCTTACCACGCCCTTTAGGGCGTGGATCAAAAGATCTCAAATTTCCTGACTTTAGTCCAAAACAATATGGGCAAAAACCCGGTTTTCGTATTGTCTTCCTGCCACGACTTAAACCTGCCTGGCGCCTGCCAACCGATAGGCAGAGCAGACAGATTCAGGATAACGGAAAAAAATAATTCATACATTTTTATTAATCCTCATTAAACAGGTTGATTTAAATTTATATATTTTTATCTTATAGAAATGAATTATTAAGGTTTGCCTATGAAAATATTCGATTACTATTTAAACGTGCCGGTTCTTCTTCTGATTTTTATACTTGCAGCAGTTAATTTTTTTAGTCAAACCTCTAATCCGGATTCAAAATTACCTGTTAACAAAGAGAGTTCTGCGTTATCATCAGATCAGCCGTATGCTTCCTACTGGTTTCCGCTGGAAATTTTAAGCTGGTCTCCCGCAGCAGATCCCGATGCTCCGTATAACTGTTCGGCGGTTGAGTTAAAAAATAAGTTTGTAGACAGTGTTACAATCGTAAACCCCAATGCAAGGTTTAACGAAGCAAAGGTAAATCCTTTGTCTGCATTTGCACCCACAAGCAACAACCCCTCGCAGGGTTCGCTAGATATTAATTATTATACTTTCAGCTACTGGCAGTATACAGATCTTTTAGTGCTGTGGGGCGGCTCTGCCGGGGAAGGATTAATTCTTGCACCTAATCCCACAATTATTGATGCGGGACATAGAAATGGTGTAAAAGTTTTAGGAAATGTTTTCTTCCCTCCGGTTGTATATGGCGGACAGATTCAATGGGTACAGGATTTTTTACAGAAAGACGGAGACACCTTTCCCGTTGCTGAGAAATTAATTGAGGTAGCGGAATACTATGGCTTCGAGGGCTGGTTCATCAACCAGGAAACAGCTGGAGCCAATGCACAAATGGCTGCCGATATGAGAGATTTTATGATCTACTACCAGGAAAACTCCAACCTGGAAATTGAGTGGTACGATGCAATGACGGAGAACGGTAGTGTCTCCTGGCAAAACCAGTTGAACACTTTGAATGACTGGTATTTTCAATGGGGTGATACGCTTGTTTCCGAAACTATGTTTCTTAACTTCTGGTGGAACACAACGCTGTTAAACAATTCGAGAACCCATGCACAAAGTCTTAACAGGAGCGAGTTTGAACTGTTTGCAGGGATTGATGTGGAAGCAAACGGGTACAATACAAGTATCGGCTGGAATTCGCTCTTCCCAAATAACCAGCCGCACGTTACGTCTTTGGGTATTTACAGACCCGACTGGTGTTACAACTCTTCTTCTTCTGATCTTGCAGCATATTATAATAAATCAAGTATTTTCTGGGTTGGGTGGAATCACGACCCGGGCAACACGACAACCGGCAATAGCTGGAAAGGCATTGCGAATTATATTCCCGCCTTCACTCCTGTTACTGATCTTCCTTTTGTAACAAACTTCTGCACAGGGCAGGGATATGATTTTTATATCGATGGTGAAAAACTATCTCATCCGGATTGGGCTGCGCAGGGCTGGAATAATCTTTCACTGCAGGATGTTCTTCCAACATGGCGGTGGATTGTTGAAAGCGCGGGCACAAAACTTACCCCCGAATTTGATTTTACGGATTCATACTACGGTGGAAACTGTTTAAAGATATCGGGCGATTTATCATCCGATAATCTTTTAAAGCTTTACAAAGCCAACGCTCCTGTTTCTTCAGATACAAAACTAGATATCGTGTTTAAAACCGGAAGCACTGGTGCAACAAATATGAAGATTGGGTTGGCATTTGAAAGTGATCCATCGACTTATACTTATTATGATGCGGGAAGCACAACTTCGGACGGATGGAATTTAAAGACGTTTGACCTGAGTGCTCATAACGGGGAAAAGATTTCAATAATCTCCATGTTTTTTGAAGGCGGATTCGGCAGCGGATATGAGATTAAAATTGGAAGAATCAGTCTCTACAACGGCTCGATTGATATGCCCGATCCGCCAACAGGACTAATTATAGAAAATAAAGTTGATGAGGCAGATTTTGTAACATTAAGATTAAAATGGAATAACTCAGCAAGTGATGTTTATTATTACAATGTTTTCCGCCGTAACCCGGATAGCTCTGTTACCTACCTTGGCGGAACACCAAACAACGCTTACTTTGTTCCTTCAGTTAAATATGAGCCGGGCGACAGTGCCGTTGCAGTGCTTGTACAAACTGTTAGTACTGAATTCGGGCACTCTGATTTTGCAGAAACATTTTTTGAATGGTTCTCTCCCCCGGGACAGGCATCCGCTCCGTATCCGCCGGATGGAGATACTAACATTGTTAGAAATGTAACGCTTGCATGGACACCGGGAACGGGTTCTTCTTCCAGCGATGTTTACCTGGGAACTGTTAATCCCCCGCCGTTCATTACAAACACAACGGGTTCTAACTACAACCACGGTACATTAGAAGCGAACAAAACTTATTACTGGCGTATAGATTCAAAAAATCAATCGTACACTACAGAAGGAACGCTTTGGAGCTTTACAACCGGAACAGCTAGCGCGGATACAAGCGGTAATGCGCTTCTGTTTGATGGCACAGATGATTATGTGGATTGCGGAAACGGAACATCTCTGCAAATAACCGGCAGCCAGATTACCCTGGAAGCATGGATAAATGTTGCAGAATTTAAAAGCCAGGTCTGGCAGGGAAGCGTTATAGTTAAAGACTACGGTTCAGCAGGTAATGATTCGGGTTATATGATAAGATGCGGTGAGAATGGAAAGGTTAACTTTAATCTTGGTGCCGGAACGTGGCAGGAATTAAATTCCCCTGTTGATGCACTCCAGTTAAACCACTGGCATCATGTTGCAGCAACTTACGATGGCAGTGATATGAAAATTTATGTTGACGGAGTTTTAATTGCTGAAGATAATCGTCCTTCGCTTAATATACGGAATGCGCCGAATAATTTATTAATTGGTGATTCACCCGGTTTTCCCGGCAGAGTATTTAACGGAACAATAGATGAAGTGAGAATCTGGAATGTCGCACGGTCGAAGGCGCAGATACAGGGAACGATGAATTATTTGTTAACTGATGAATACTACTCATCGCCGGACAGCGGGCTGGCTGGTTACTGGAGATTGGACGAAGGCACAGGACAGACCACTACAGATTTATCTTTCTTTGGCAACAATGCAACTTTGGGCAGTTCAACTGATCCTGATATAAATGACCCTGCCTGGGTAAAATCAACTGTAATTATTCTTGGATTGGAGGATGATGAGATTCAAACACAATTACCAACTTCTTTTGTTCTCTACCAGAATTATCCGAATCCTTTTAATCCAACAACCAGTATCCGGTATGAAATAACCAGCAGGCAATTAGTGAATTTAAAAGTTTACAATGTTTTAGGAAAAGAAGTTGCTACATTGGTTAACATAGAACAAAACGCCGGTACCTACAGCGTAACTTTTGATGCATCAAACCTGTCCACCGGCAGGCAGGGTTTGTCCAGTGGTGTTTATTTCTATGTGCTGAAAGCCGGCAGCGAATTTGTTCAAACAAGGAAGATGATACTTATAAAGTAGCCTTTACAATACAAGGATTGTAAGTGTTTTGGACGATGTTATTATTTTGTTGCTGTAAATTGTCCGCTGAATCCAAATCCTGCACGGTTTACCCAGCTCCAATCTCCCGAAAATTCACCGTTAGCAAGCACCCCGATTAATTTAGTATCAATATCATTATCATTCGGATTAAGATTAACAATCAAAGTGTCATTCTCTATATATCCCTCCAGGTATCCGCCGCCAAACTGCTTACCGCAATTCTGGCAGGGGCGGACTTCCCTGATATTCCAGTTGCCCGTAACCATGTTTGAATCGGATTTGTTTAGATAAATAGTTCCGTCACCAACAAGGTCTCCTAAAAAGTTATAACTTCTGTAATGATAACTGCCATAGGGAAACAACTCGCCGGCATTCCCGGATGAACAGGAATCAAACAGGAAAATCGTCGCAAATATTGCAAGTGCTGCAAAAGTCTTTTTCATAAAAATCTCCTTAAAAACATATCACGTTTAAAACCTGATCATAATTACAACAGAGGGTGATGGAAATCAACATATTAAATGAGAACCATTAGGTTTTTTATTTTGTGTGAATAAAAATTAACACGAATAATTTCTTTAAATAGTCGTTATATTTGTTCTATGGCATACAGTGAAGAATTAGCAATCAGAGTCAGGGCAATATTAGCTGATCATCCCAAAGTTGAAGAAAAGAAGATGATGGGCGGCTTAACTTTTATGGTAAATAATAAAATGTGCGTTGGTATTCTTCAGGATGATCTGATGGCCCGGATTAATCCCGAAGATTATGAAAGAGCTCTGGAAAAAAGAGGATGCCGTGAGATGAACTTTACAGGCAGACCAATGAAAGGTTTTGTGCTTATTGATCCGGATGCTACAAAATCTAAAAATGATTTGAATTATTGGATTGATCTCGCATTGGAGTATAACAAAATAGCAAAGGTATCACGGAAGCGTAAGAAGTAACACCGCCGATGATGTGGTGCTAAAAGCTATCAATAACTGTAACACCTACAGCATTAAATTCATTCATCAGCTCCAGCTCTTTTGGAGCTTCCTCCAGCGGAATCTTTTTACCAACAAGCAATTCAGGATTTAATTTACCCGAACTGATCATATTAAGCATAACTTCGTACCTGTTTGCCTGCATTCCATGGCTTCCATATATCTCAAGTTCCTTTGCAATTACACGGTCCATCGGCAGACGTGGTAAATAATCATCCCCTACCATTAGTCCTACCTGGATATGACGTCCGTGTTTACGCAAACAAAGTATTGAATCGGTACAGGTCTTTACACTTCCTAGTGCATCGATGGATACGTGAGCACCTCTTTCTGTTGCTTCGTGAATAGCTCCGGGGATATCGCTGTTTTCATTTGTGTTGAGAATAATATCCGCACCAATAGTTTTTGCAATGTTTAACTTTCTTTCATCTATATCAACTGCAATTACATTGGCGCCAAGTGCATGTGAGATCATAACCGCGGATAACCCAACACCCCCGCAGCCGTGAACAGCAAACCACTTACCTGGTGCTGCTTTACCCTGCACCGAGCATGCTCTGAATGAAGTGCTGAAACGGCAGCCGAGACTGGCAGCTGTTACAAAATCTATCTCTTCCGGCAAACGAACCAGATTTGTATCCACATTCCTGATTAATACATACTCGGCAAAGGATCCCCAGTGAGTAAACCCTGGCTGGGATTGATTATCACATATATGATGGTTTCCTGTTTCACACTCAGGGCATGCACCGCAGGCGCAAACAAAAGGAACAGTTATTCTTTCCCCGGATTTCCATCCGGCTACATTTTTTCCAACATCTTCAATTATTCCGGCAAGTTCGTGCCCCGGAACATGCGGAAGGTGTTTTATATCAGGATCTCTACCCTGCCAGCCATGCCAGTCGCTTCGGCAAATCCCGCTTGCCCTTACTTTTATAACTGCACCATCATCAGTAGGAACGGGATCGGGTACACTTGCAATTTTAACGGGTGCTCCGAATTCTTCGAATATTGCGGCTTTCATTAGTTACTCTTTATTGCTTTATATTTTAAAACTACTGCGAATAAACTGCAAAGGTAAGAAAATAAATATCATTAGAGGATATTTATGAGGGTATCAATTATTTGTCTGGTGTAAAAACCTTCTGATTAATAAAAAAAAGCGCCCCGTCGGGCGCTTAAACTGTAGTTGCAACTGAACCAGGAAAAATTTAATTTTTTGGCTTTGCTTCGTTTACAACAATATTTCGACCGTCAATTTCGGAACCGTTCAATGCTTCCATAGCTGCGTCAGCTTCGGCATCGTTCTCGAATTCAACAAATCCGAAACCTCTTGACCGTCCGCTTTGGCGATCTGTTACGATGTTGGCAGATATCACGTTTCCGTGAGAAGCGAAAGCCTCTTTCAAAGCTTCGTCGTTCATTGCCCATGGGAGAGATCCCACGAAAAGCTTCTTACTCACTAAGTACCTCAAAAAAAATAATTAAAAATACACTTTGGCAAAAATGCCGTGTGAAAATATAAGTGAATTATAAATGATTCGAAAGTCTTTTTTTTAAATTTTCTGCAAATTTTGCAGCGGTGTAGAGCAAAATATTCACTTTATTCTCTATTAAGCAAAGTTTTTCCGGTTCTTATTGCGCTATTTTCCTTGTATCAATAAACCGCAGGTATAATTGATGATTCCGGTTTTCACACAATCTTTCATTAGTTTACTTAAATACCTGAATTTCCGGCTTACTTTTTCATAATTTTACGATAAATATTTTAATTTATTGCTGGATGTTATAAGTATGCTTAAACCAAACCATATTCTGTTGATTGTTATTTTCTTAATTTCATGTTCAATTAACAGCAATTACCTGCCTGAAGATTTTTTCGGTCTGCAGCTTACTAGAAAATTAAGTGGGAATGATGCAAAAGATTTTGTTAATAAGCTTCACTTTCAAAATGTTACAGATCTGGAAAACGAAATTGGGTTTTATAGCGGAAAAGCCGGCGAGGCAATTATATATATCACTCATTACAAAACCAAGGAATCATCAATAAGCAATTACAAAAAAATGGTAAAGAAGATTTCGCCCGAAAACTCCGTATTTATAAAGCCCGAATATCTTAAATTGGGCGGGATGGAAATTTACCGCTGCTTTGGTATGGGACAAAGTCATTACGTTTTTCATTACAACAAAGAGTTGTTCTGGATTTCAGTTGATACTCATTTCGGCAAAAAGTTTGTTGAAGAATATTTAAATTATCTAAAATAATGTTTTTTTTCTGGCTAATAACTGCTCATATATTGTCAGGTTCTAATAAAAATATTTTCCTATATTTAAATAACAGATTTTCAAAAACAGCGGGGCAGCAACCAATTTTTAATCATTAATTAATAGAGGAGATTTAATGAATATTTTTAAGATTTTTTTAGTGATTCTAATAACGATTCCTGCGTTTGCACAGGAAAGGCCATTAATAGGTTTTGAAGAGCTATTAATTTCTGCGGAAGAAAACGCCGTTTTAATAGCGGATGCCAGGAAACTGACGGCTATACAAGATATTCCTCACACAATATTTCTACCAGAAGGTATTTTTATTGAAGCTAAAGGTATAGAAGACGGCAAGGTTGTTTATGCAATTTTTAATGATCTTGTTGATATCTATAACAATGGTGAAACTGCTTTCTGGGAGGAAATACAGAACACTTACAATCTTAGTGAGGCAAGGCTTCATTATGTTAATCGCCCGACACAAAATTCGAATTTAGGTTTGCCGGAAGCAAGAGAGGGAGATGCGTTGCTGACAACTATGCTTTTGGTTCCTGACTGGACCAACGATGGTGTATCCACCTATGATGCAACAACCGGTGATTTAATAAACCTGACATTCATTGGCGATCCAACCAATCTATCTTCACCTAAAGAAGCTAACCTTGCCCAATGGGGTCAGATAACAATTTCAGATCAACTTGAGGATGGTTTGATAGAATATGACACATCGGGAGGTTTCTTGCAATTCTTTGCTCCGGCTGGTGGTGTAAACAACGCGATTCTAGATAATGTAAGAGGTCATAACTTCAGACCTAACGGAAATCCTGTCGTCACGACTGCCAGTGGTTCAAACGCTGATGCGATTGCAGAGTTTGATGCCTCGGGAAATTATCTTGGTAATTTTATTGCCAATGGTGCCGGCGGAATGGCTGGTCCATTTGATATAATTTTCAGAACAAATGATTGTCTTGTATCTGCAAGTACCAGTGATGCTGTTCACCGGTATGATTTAAATGGTAATTATTTAGATGATTTTGTTTCAACCGTAATAAACTTTCCCCAGCAGATTTTTGAAATGGCTAATGGAAATATAGCTGTGGCCGGTTTCTCAACTCCATCAGGAATTTATATCTACAGTCCGACCGGAACATTATTAAACACATTATCAGTTGTAACCGGAGTTCGTAGTGTGTACGAGCTGCCGAGTGGACATCTCTTAACAACAACTGGCACCGCAGTGTACGAAATAGATGAAAATACCGGTGCAATTATAAGAACAATTGCTTCCGGATTAAGTTTCCAATATATATCTCTGTATGATTACTCAATTGTTCCTGTCGAATTAACATCATTCACAGCAGATGTATTGGGAGCCGATATTGTACTTAACTGGCAGACTTCTACTGAACTAAATAATTCCGGATTCCAGGTTGAAAGAAGTATTGATAATAAAACCTTTTACCAGGTAGGTTTTGTGCCGGGATACGGAACAACCACAGAGCCAAGGAGTTACAGTTATACAGACAATACTGTTGTAAGCGGAGTATATTATTACAGACTGAAACAAATAGATCTGGACGGCAGTTATTCTTATTCTGATGTTGTTTCTGCAGATATTGGATTTCCTATAGAATATGAACTCGGACAGAACTATCCGAACCCATTCAACCCATCAACAACAATTGAGTTTTCCGTTCCTGTAGAAGCAAATGTAACTATAGGTGTGTATAATCTTGTCGGAGAATTGGTGTCTGAAATTATTACCGGTGATTACCCGGCAGGTGTACACAATGTTGATTTCAATGCTGTCGATTTAACCAGCGGTATTTATTTTTACCGCATTGATGCTGTTGGAGTGGATGGTTCAAATTATTCAAACGTAATGAAGATGACCTTGTTAAAGTAACAGGGAAAATCCTGCTAATTAAAAGCGCCTGAAATACGGCGCTTATTTTTATAGGCCTGATAGTTGGTCGGCAATAATTTGATTTCAACTTTTAATAATTCTAGGTAATTTTTATTTACAAAGATTACCGAATTAATATTTGTCTATATGAATAAATTATTATTGCCTATACTGATTGCTATTTCTCTCCTGTTTGTTTCAAAATCGTTTCCCCAGGCAGAATGGAGAAAGATTGACTCCCCTACAGATAAATTACTACGACACGTTTTTTTTGTTGACAGCACAACCGGCTGGTGCGCCGGTAAAGATGGAATAATATTCCACACGGTGGACGGCGGATTAAACTGGGAAGAACAAAACAGCACAGTAAGTACTTTTATTGTCGCTCTTTTCTTTTTAGATGAAAACCTTGGCTGGGCATTAACCGCAAGAGACACTCAGCCATTCGGTACAACAATAATCAAAACTACAAACGGCGGAGAGCAATGGCTTGCGGAAGAGTATCCGGAAGATAATGTTTTTATGAACACGATTTTCTATTTCGATTCTCTCAACGGCTGGATCGGCGGATCGAAAATTGCAGGAACAACCGACGGCGGATTTTCATGGGTTGATGCCAACATCGATTCTGGTTTTGTATCTGATCTTCCCGTGTTTAATTTTAATTTTTACAATCGACAGTTTGGCTACGCGTGCGGCGGATTTATAGATCTTGCGGGAGTTATCTGGCGAACGACTGATTTTGGCTTAAACTGGACTTCCGTGGGCGTAAGCCCCGACCAGGTATTCGATATGTTTATTTTCGATTCACTTAATGCAAGAGCTCTTTCCGGTGATCCTGAAGGATTTTTTGGAATCGCGAATATTAAATCAACCGATGCCGGTGAGCACTGGAGCTTTGAAGAGCTGCCTCTATTCGCTCTTTCATTTACAATTGACTTCAGAACAAATACAGAGGGGTGGTCTGCATCTGGTTTTAAATTTCTTTTCACTTCCGATAAGGGTGACACATGGATTGAAAAGCCAACACCTGATAGTGCGGTTATTTTTGATCTGACTTTTACGGATTCAAGCACAGGATATGCTGTGGGTGAGAACGGCGCAATCCTGAAGTATAGTAAAGAAATTAAAATCCCAACTGATTCCATTCCTTCTTTTTATATTTTATATCAGAACTTCCCCAATCCATTTAACTCATCAACAAAAATTAATTATTCGATTAAAGAAAATGGAATTGTATCGCTTAAAGTTTATGATGTTTTAGGTGGCGAAGTTGCAGTGCTTGTAAATGAAGAAAAACCCGCGGGAACTTATGAGATTGAATTTAATAGTTTATCCGCCTCAGGCGGGCGAGGTTTTAGCAGCGGAATATATTTTTATCAGTTTATAGTTTACCCTGCAGAAGGCAGGGCAGAAGGGTTTGTTCAAACAAAAAAAATGTTGATGCTTAAATGACTGAGTCGTTTAAGCAGAAATTCCGCCTTCGCGGAGGTTCTTCTTAGATTGTTTCTGCACAGAATTTTAATGATTTAATATCTTAAGTTGAGTTAAGTTCTATTTGATTTTTTATGTCCTCGATCATTTCACTAAAAATCCTATCGTTTGTTCTTGCTTCTTCTACAGATGCACATGCATGTACAACGGTTGAGTGATCTCTTCCGCCAAAATGCAATCCGATTGTTTTAAGCGATGCATTGGTCATCTCTTTTGATAAATACATTGCAAGCTGTCTTGCCTGGACAATTTCTTTTTTCCGTGTCTTATCACGAATTTTATTCTCTGCAATGTCCAGGTGGCTACATACTGTTTTTGTAATTGATTCTATGTTAATGTTGTTTATTTTCCTATCCGTTCCGATTTCCTTAACTGTTTTTTTTGCCAAATCAAAAGTTATTTCCTTGGAATTTAATGAGGCATTTGCAAGAAGCTTAATAAGGCATCCTTCAAGTTCTCTAATGTTCGATTTAACATTAGAAGCAATGTAATCAAGTATCTCTGAAGAAACCGTCATTCCGAAAGTTTCGGCTTTGTTTCTTAAAATAGCAATTCTTGTTTCTAATTCCGGCGGTTGAATATCGGCCGTAAGTCCCCACTGAAAGCGAGATGTCAATCTTTCATCCAATCCCTTAAGATTTTTGGGCGGTTTATCACTTGTAAGGATTATCTGTTTTTTTGATTGATGCAGCATATTAAATATGTGAAAGAACAGATCCTGTGTTTTTTCCTTGCCAATCAGAAACTGAATGTCATCAATAATAAGTACATCCATACTCCTGTAAAATCCGGAAAACTCGTTTACCCTGTTTGCCTGGATGGATTCAACAAATTCAACGGTAAAAATATCAGTGGATAAATAAATTACTCTTTTGTCTGGAAATCCTTTTACAATTTCATTACCAATCGCCTGTATAAGATGTGTTTTACCAAGCCCTACTCCGCCGTAAACAAAAAAAGGATTGAAAGATGTCCCGCCGGGATTATCGCTAATTGCACCGGCTGCAGCTCTTGCAAGTTGGTTACCTTCTCCGGTTATAAAATTTTCAAATGTATAGCGCGTGTTCAGGAAAGATTCAAAATTATGATTTACTTTTGGCTTCTCATTTTTGTTAGTCTCGCTCTGAGATGTCTTTAAAGCATCCCCGATCAAGTTTTCATCCTCTCCAGCTTCTTCATCAATTATATAAGACAGCTGTGCATCCGGACCAATTATTTCTTTAATGGTTTTATTTATAAGCAAGTTATAATGTTCGTCTATCCATTCCCAGAAAAATCTGCTTGGTAGTTCAACCTTTAGAATGTTATCTGATAGCTGAATTGGTTTTATAGGAAGAAACCAGGTGTTATAGGTCATCTGTGTGACATTTTCCTTAATTTTCCCCAGGCATTTCTTCCAAACTGCGGAGTAATCAATTGCCATAGCGTTCTCTGATAATTCTGAAATCATAATTAGTTATCCACAGAATAATAATTTAGTAAATATGCATTTATTAAGAAAATAGCTGTTTTTCGCCAACCGAACCGGGCGTTATACACAACTTGTCAACATAAGGCGGGGCACGCTAAACGCTTAATTATAAGCGAATTATGGGAATTACTTAAAATTACACACAAAATAGTTTTTAATTCCCCAAATTGTTGTCAAAAAAATTATGTGAAACGTTTCCACAAGATCGGGTTATCAACAACTTATCCACATTAATTTGGGTGCCCTGTACTAACTAAAAAATAGAAAGTATTTGGTTAGTTTGCAAATTAATTAGACGAAAAAATGAAGTTTATTTTTTTATTTATTCTTTAACTAATTTGAACTGCTAATTTGCTTGAATTAATGGAATTATGCTGTTAACTTTGTAATCTTTTTTGAATGAAAATAATGAAACGAGCATGAAATATCTATTTACGCACAAGCTAATGATTATAATGCGAGTTCCATATGACCTTATTATGAAATTATAAATATATGAATCTGAGGTAATAATGAAAAGAACATATCAACCAAGCAATAGAAAAAGAAAAAATAAGCATGGTTTTAGGGAAAGAATGAGTACAAAAAACGGAAGAAAAATCCTTTCCAGAAGAAGGGCCAGAGGTAGAAAAAAACTATCTGTAAGTGACGAGTTTTAGGTTCGATTGAAAAAGCACGGATTACCGGCTAAAGAAAGAATAAAAAGCAGAAAAGATTTTGAAAAAATTTACCAATCCGGAATAACAGTCCTCTCTTCTGACAAAAAAATAAAAGCACATTACATTTTTGAAGAAAAGCAACAACCGGAAATTAAAGTTGCGTTTGCGGTTTCTAAAAAATCCGGGAATGCTGTTTGGAGAAACAGACTTAAGCGGCTTTTGAGGGAATCCTATAGATTAAATAAAATTAATTTAATTGAATATAGTATTATTAAAAATAAATCCGTGAAAATTGTTTTTTCTTCCAACAGACTTAACCAGAAAAATTATAACAGTTTGAAATTAATTGATGTAATGCCTTGCGTAACAGATATAATGAAAAAAATTAAAGCTTCAATTTAAATGAAAATTTTCCACCGCATCTCATTTTCCGGTAATCTTTCCGATTTGATCTTAAAAGGAATTAATAATGGATAAGCAAACAACTTTAGCATTTGTTTTAATTGGGATTGTTCTTGTAGCATGGCTTTATCTCACTGCACCCGATCCCACAGTTGTAAAACCAAAACAAACCGATTCAACCACGGTTGTTATAACAGATACAGTTAAAATTCCGGAACCGGAAACAACATTAACAGAAGAAAAAACAACTAAAGATGTAATTTCGCTGGATGGAAAGTATTATAATACTGATGATGAGAAAGAGGAGATCACCACTGTAGAGAATGATGTTTTTATCATAGAGCTTTCAAATAAGGGGGGAAACATACATAAGGTGTTTCTAAAAAAGTATAAAAACTGGTATTCAATTAACGATAATGGTGATACTGATGATGACATATATAAAACAAGAGTACAATTAATTAATTATTCCCGTGGAAATACTTACGATCTTTCCTTTGTATCAACCGACGGTAAGGCTATCAATACAGCAGATTTCTTTTTTGAGTCATCCCTTTCTGCAGGAAAATACATTGTTACCAAAGGAGATTCTTTAGCTATAAAATTCCAGCTGAAAATTGATGATGGTAAAGAAATTATAAAAACCTACACCTTTAGAGAGGGTGGCTACGAGATTGAGAGCGACATTGAACTTGTAGGAATGAATAACGTTATAAGCAATAATGAGTATGACCTTGTATGGAACAACGGACTAAGACCTGTTGAAAAGAATACTGTTGATGGAGCAAGTGCTTCAAACTCAAGTGTGTATTATGGCGATGAACAGGTTATAGTTGATGCACCTTCAGATAATAATGAAACCGTTAGAGAAGATTTTAACGGCAGGGTTGATTGGATTGCGGTAAGAAACAAATACTTTGCTGCTATAATAATCCCTAATGAACCATCATTTGTTAATGGTGCTTATATGGAAGGACATAGCGAAGCAAGACCGAATCAGGGTGTAGCTGAATTTTATAACATCCGTTTGAGTCTCCCATTTAAAAACACCGATTATGAAAAGCAATCGTTCAAATTATATTTAGGACCTGTTGATTATAACACCTTAAAAGGATTGGGAAATAATTTAGAGGCGCTTGTAGATTTTGGCAGTTTCTTCGGATTAAAATTTATTGTCAGGCCAATCGCTGAATTCGTTCTACTTCCATTATTTAACTTTCTGCATGGTTTTATACCTAACTACGGTTTTGTAATCGTTGTATTTTCAATAATAATTAAAATTGTGGTTTACCCTCTTACAAAGCAAAGCTACCAATCGATGAAGAAGATGTCGCTTCTTCAGCCAAAGATTACCGAAATTAAGGAGAAGTATAAAGACGATCAGCAGACGATAAGCAAAGAAACAATGAAGCTTTATCAAACTTACGGGATTAACCCTGCAGGCGGATGTCTTCCCATGCTTATGCAGATGCCAATATTCGTAGCTCTTTGGGGCATGTTCAATACAGCAATAGAGTTACGGCAGCAGCCCTTTATTTTGTGGATTAAAGATTTATCGCAGCCCGATATTATTTACGACCTCGGCTTCAAATTACCAATATTTGGTATTCAGGAGATAAGCGGACTTGCAATATTGATGGGCGTTACCACATTTATACAACAGAAGATGACCATGAAAGACCCGAAGCAGCAAGCAATGGTTTATGTTATGCCGGTTTTCTTAACTATATTGTTTATGACGTTTCCTTCGGGATTAAATCTCTATTACTTCCTGTTCAACCTGCTTTCAATTGCTCAACAACAGTACATTAACCATCAGCACAACGGAATGGAATTGGTTCCTGTTAAGAATCCAAAAAAGAAACAGGGTTTTATGTCAAGACTAATGGCTGCTGCTGAAGAGCAGAAAAAAGCTCAAGCAAAAAGAAAACGATAAAGTTTTAATTTTATTAACTTAAAAGCATTGAGATAGAATAATTATTTAATCTTAATGCTTTTTTATTTGTTGGTCAGAATGAAATTGTTGCTAAAAATATTCGTCCTTCCTTTGTTGTTTTTATTTACTGTTTCCTACTCACAGGAAAAAAAAGCTATAACCCTCGAGTTAAACACCAGAAATCTTCCATTTGGATTAATTGAATCTTTTCCGAAAGACAAACCATTAATTGGATTAGCATTAAGCGGCGGCGGTGCAAGAGCACTTTCACAAATTGGTGTTCTTAAAGCTTTGGATGAAGCAGGAATTGAAGCGAATTTAATCGTCGGTACAAGCATGGGTAGTATCGTCGGTGGTCTTTATGCATCTGGTTTTGAGATAGATGAGCTTGATTCAATTGCTATAAATACAAACTGGAACAGTATGCTTTCTTTAAATCAAGAGAAAAGCAGACGCGAACTATTCATAGGACAGAAAATAACTGAAGAGAGAGCATTGTTTGCGTTAAGGTTAGACGGATTGAAACCTGTATTACCTACATCCTTGAGCGAAGGGCAAAAACTAACAAATTATCTTTACCTTCTAACCAATCAGGCACCAATACGGCCGGGTAAAAGCTTTGATAATTTGTGGATTAAATACAGGGCTGTTTGCACCGACTTGATAACAGGCGACCTGGTTGTGATAGAGAACGGACAATTAGGAAGAGCAATGCGTGCAAGCTCCAGTGTTACTTTCTTCCTTGAACCTGTAAAATGGGAAGATAAGCTGCTTGTTGACGGTGGATTATTATCAAACATTCCCGTTGATATAACCAAAGAAAATGGTGCCGATTTAATTATTGCTGTAAACACTACAAGCCCCCTGCATCCAAGAGAGAAAATTGATTTGCCGTGGTACATTGCTGATCAGGTTATAAGCATCCCTATGAAAAAATTAAATGCGATCCAGTTGTCTCATGCTGATTTTGTAATTACACCGGTTCTAAACAATAAGTCTGCAACTGACTTTGTAAATATTGATTCACTTATTTTTCTTGGTTACAAGAGTACCTTGCCTGCTATAAACAACATTAAAGCTGCAACGGACTCCCTTTTTAACAGCAGATTAAAACGTGATGAATTTTTCATTAAAAATTTCGTCTTCAAAAACGACAAGGAAAAAGAGCTGGATCTTTTGCTTAATAAATATTTTTCTTATGATTCTGTTTCCAGTGCTGAGATAAAAAAAGACATGGCACGTCTTTATGAAACAGGCAAATACAAATCCATTAGTATGGAAGTAACAGATTTTCCTGATTCAATGTTTCTGGAGTTTAAATATGAGTTAAACCCTGTCGTAAAAACAATCGATGCAATTGGTATTGAGCTTCTTGATAATCAGGTTGTCGATTCAATTCTTTCCACACTAATTAATAAGCCATTCAATAACAGGATTATTGCAAAAACAATAACAAAAATATTACGGCGTTATCGTCTTAGGGGATATTTGTTGGCAGATTTTGAAAAACTAGATTTTGACGAGCTAACAGGATCCCTGATTTTATTTTTTAAAAAGGGATTGATTTCAAACATAAAAATTAAGGGTAATTATTCCAGGGAAACATTAATTACAAGAGAGCTTAAATTAAAAAAGGGGGACTACTTTGTTTACGGGAAAGCAAAAGAAAGCTTGGAGAATTTAACCGTCTCAGGTTTTTTTAAAGATATTGCAATGTCTATTGTTGAAGAGGAAGAAAAGAATACCCTTTTAATTCATGTAGATGAAAAAACTTCCGGAATACTGAGATTTGGTTTTCTTCTAAATGAAACATATAATGCACAGTTTAGTATTGATATAAGAGACGAAAATATTTTTGGCTCCGGTACCGAATCCGGGCTTTTCCTGTATGGTGGGGCTAATAACGGCGCATATATATTTGAATTAAAAAATCACAGGATATTAGATACCTACTTAACCTATAATTTAAGTATATATTATAAGTTCAGCGATATAAATGTTTATGAGAATGTTCCACAAACCTCGACAAAAACTTTTTCAAGGGTTAGAATCGGCGAATATAATCAAACATTCTATGGCATGTCTCTTTCGATAGGAACTCAGATTGAAAAGTTTGGAAATCTTATTTTTACAGGAAAATATCAACTTGATGAAGCGAAAAATATTGAAGGAAATGTTGTTGATCCGTTTAAAACTAAATTGGTGAGTCTTGTATTAAATACCACTGTTGACAACATGGACAGCTATCCGTATCCCTTGACTGGATTATATTTTACGGGATTTTATGAAACTGCTCAAAGTTTTCTCGGAGGAGACCAGAGTTTCACCTCGGTGGGAATGGACTTTCGATACTTTCTTAAATTGGGAAATAGAAGCGCTGTTGTGCCAAGATTAAAAATTGGTTTTAGCGATAACACTACCCCTCTTACCGAACAATTTTTTCTGGGAGGAATGGAGTCATTTTTAGGAATGCGGGAGAATGAATTCCGAGGCAGGCAAATTTTTCTCACCTCACTTATGTACAGACTAAAATTACCCTTTCAGGTTTTCTTCGATACCTATATTAAATTAAGATATGATCTTGGAACAACCTGGCAGGAACCATCGCAAATAAGATTTAAAGATTTGCGTCATGGTTTAGGAAGCATTCTTTCATTTGATACACCAATTGGGCCTGCTGAATTTGCAGTAGGAAGAAGTTTTCTTCTAAATAAAAAGCTGCCTGAAAATCCGGTTAGTTGGGGTGAGATATTCTTCTATTTTTCTATCGGGTATAGAGTAAATCTCAGCCCCGCTTCTTTTTAGCAAGACGGTATAACTCAATATATTTTTCTGCTGATTGTTTCCATGAATAATCTTTTGCCATTCCGTTCAATTGAATTTTTTTCCAAACGGCTTTATTCTTAAAATTACTTTGTGCCCGCTGAACACTTGTTAACAAAGCATAGCCCGTATGATCGTTAAAGGAAAAACCGGTCCCTGTTTCTAATCCAAAACTTACCAGTTCATCCCAATCTTGTACTGTATCAGCTAAACCTCCGGTCCTTTTTACAATCGGAACTGTACCATATTTTAAGCTGTATATTTGATTTAACCCGCAAGGCTCATAACGCGAGGGCATAAGAAACATATCTGCACCTGCTTCTATCAGATGTGAAAGCTCATTGTTATAACCTATATAAGTCCCGACTTTTTGGGGGAGTTTATGGGATAGTTCCCTGAATAATTGTTCATACTTGTCTTCACCGTTGCCAAGTATAAGCCATTGTGCATTTAATTTCATTAGATCGGTGATTGCTTCGGCAAAAATATCAAACCCTTTCTGTGCAACCATTCTAGATACAATTCCAATAAGCGGGACATTTACTTCGAAAGGCATATTAAAGTGATCTAACAAAAAACGTTTGTTTTTAATTTTATCAGTCAAATCTTCCGGCGAATAATTATACGGAATGTGTTCGTCTGTTTTCGGATTCCAAATGCTGTAATCAACACCGTTTAATATTCCAAACAGGTCTTCTTTTTTTTTCCTCAATATTCCATCCAAACCTGCTCCCAAATCTGGTTTGAGGATTTCGTGTGAATATTTATTACTAACGGTATTTAATATATCTGCAAATACTATTCCCGTCTTCATAAATGAAACTGTACCCGCGTGTTCAACCGGACCATTCGGATAATATAATTCATTACGTATTTCCGCATTCAATAAAGTTGATGTTGGAAATCTTCCCTGGTAACCAATATTGTGAATTGTAAATAATGTTGCTGTTGCATCAAACAATTTATCCCAATTATAATTGTCTTTTACGAAGAGCGGCAGCAAACCCGTTTGCCAATCGTTACAATGTATAATATCCGGAGCCCACTGCATTCTCTGTAACGTTTCAATAACTCCCTTAGAAAAAAGGATGAACCTTTCATCTTCATCCACATCGTTTGTGTAAATACGATGCCTATGAAAATAATGCGGGCAATCAATAAAATTTACTTCTACATTAGAGCCGGGAAGTTTGCTTTGATGAACATGAACAGAACGTGTAATGCCCCTAATCCGGATGGGCATCTCACCGATATCCCAATTAAAATGAAGCTTATGTTTTTGTTCATCTATTAAAAAATATTTGGGAATAAATACTTTTACTTCGCAGCCAAGTTTTTCCAATTCTTTTGGCAGGGAACCGACAACATCAGCAAGACCACCCGTTTTAGCGTAGGGAACCGCTTCGGCAGCTGCAAAAGCAATTTTCATAAAATAAAATCCTGTAATGAATAAATTGAATAATAATAATATTAAATTATACTTAATTATTTATTGGATTTGTAAAAAAATCACGTCAATAATTTTAACTGAGTATGTGAAAATATTTTCAATTGCTCGTCTGATAAATACTTATTCCCTGTATTTTGAGGTGGGAGAGAAGATTCAACAATATTTACCTTTGCTTAATAAAAACAGACGTCGTGACTTATGTAATCCCCGTTCTCATAAATAAATTTAGCACTGAAAAACTTTTCTTTAAAAAGCCATGGGATGAAAAATTTATCTCCCTCCCAAAGATTGATTTCGGTCAGTTGATTGTTGGGTATCCAGCTAAGTTTCCCTTCGCTCGAGTCGATTAACTCCCCTTCAAATTCTTCTGCAATAAAAAGAAAAACATACCAATCTTCATTTCCATCAAACATTGGAAAAGTGATAAATCCCTTCATCTCTATTTTTTTTACTTTTAATCCGCTTTCTTCTTTTATTTCCCTTACCGCGCATTCTTCAGGGCTTTCACCCGGCTCAAATTTTCCTCCTAATCCATTCCATTTTCCCCGGTGATAATCGTTTTCTTTTTTTACGCGATGTATCATCAGGGTAGAGTTTTTCTTTTTATCTATTACATAACAAAGAGTTGCAAGCTTCATATTTATCTTACATAAATTTAATAAATGTATTGACAAAGTAGTAAATCAATTCTACTTTTAGATGAGATGCTTAGAATATTTATTGGTCGTAAATAATATGAAATATTTATACATTTGCAAGTAAGCTAATAAAATATAAAATTTAAAAAACTCAAAAACATAAAATGAGGAGAAACTATAAATGCCACGATTTGAAGAAAATAAGATATTAATGGAAAAGCTTAAAAGTTTTGATCTCATAGAGAGTAGTGATTTTAGATTTACAGTTTTGGCTTCGAAGAGAAAAAATGATGATGAAGATAATGGTGCAGACGATGATGATAACTTCGAGGAGGAAGAGGTGGAGGAAAATCCTTTTGATAAAGAACCAACTGAAAATGATATCATAGAAGACGACATTCCTTTATTCGATCCGGAAGATGAGCTATTAGATGATGAAGAGGAAGACGAAATACCTTATAATTAATGGCTGGTTACATACCCAGATACTGTTTGCTTAACAAATAATTCTTAACATAATCATTAATGCCATTTTCCAAAGAGGTAATTTCTTTATTATATCCCGCACTTTTTAACTTTGATAAATCTGCTTCGGTGAAATACTGGTATTTATCAGCTAGATGATCAGGTAAATCAATATACTCTATGTTAACCGTTTTATCCATAGCTTTGAATAATGCGGTTACAAGATCATTCCATGTTCTCGCCTTGCCCGAGCCAACATTGAACAATCCATTTAAATTTTTATTGTCTAAAAAGTATAGAGTCATGTTAACAGCATCTTTTACATAAATAAAATCTCGCATTTGCTCGCCATCTTTATACTTCGGGTTCCGCGATTTAAATAATTTTACTTTCCCCGTATCTCTTGCCTGCTCAAATGCTTTGTGAACAACACTACGCATATCACCCTTGTGATACTCGTTAGGACCAAAAACGTTAAAATATTTCAGCCCGACAATTTTCTTAAAAAGATCATGGTTTTCAGCCAGGATGTCAAACATACTTTTTGAGTAGCCGTACATATTTAGTGGTCTTAATGTTCCACATTTACTTTCATCATCATTAAACCCAAGTGAACCATCACCGTAAGTGGCCGCAGACGAGGCATATATGAATCTAAAATTATTTTTTAAACAATACTCTGCTAGTGTTTTTGTGTAAAGATAATTATTGTTTAAAAGGTGGTCGGCATCCTTTTCTGTTGTTGATGAATTAGCACCCATGTGAATAATAGCATCTACAATATTAAAAGTTTCTTTTTTAATGTCGTCAATAAATTTTTGTTTATTAACAAAATCTTCGAATTGCAGTCCGACAAGATTTTTCCATTTTTCATCCGTACCAAGCTCATCAACAATCACAATTTCTTTTTCGCCGCGCCTGTTTAGTTCCCAGACTATTGCACTGCCGATAAAGCCTGCACCGCCCGTTACAACTATCATAACTATGTTCTGTGTCTAAATAAATTGGTTTATAATGCAAAGCAATTTAGCTATATTTGGCAACCTTTTCAAAAAAGCGAATGAATTGACAAATAGTTAATCTCTTAATCATCTACTATGTAGAATGATTAATTACCGGAGTAATTTCAAAAAAAATATGTTAAAAATCCTTGCCAATATATTAACCGAGAGAATCCTTGTGCTGGATGGCGCTATGGGTACAATGATACAACGTTATAATTTAAGCGAAGAAGATTTCCGAGGGAATAGATTTAATGATCATCCTCATGATTTAAAAGGCAACAACGATCTTCTATCATTGACACAGCCGGAAATAATAATGGAAATCCACAGATCATATTTTAAAGCCGGTGCAGATATTATTGAGACAAACACTTTTAATGGAACTTCCATTTCGCAGGCAGATTATCAAACAGAAAATTTTTCTTACGAAATAAATAAAGCATCTGCTGAGATCGCCAAGCAAGTTGCTCTGGATTTCACAAAAAATGATCCGGAAAAGCCTCGGTTTGTTGCCGGTGCACTTGGACCAACAAATAAAACACTTACATTATCTCCAAACGTTAATGATCCGGGCTTTCGTGCCGTGCATTTTGATGAGATGATGGAAGCTTATTATACGCAGGCAAGAGGGCTTGTTGATGGTGGTGTGGATATTCTCCTTATCGAAACTATATTTGATACGTTAAATGGTAAAGCAGCAATTTATGCTGTTGATAAGGTTTGTTCTGAAAAGAATATAATTGTCCCTGTTATGATATCGGGTACAATTGTTGACCAGAGCGGAAGAACTTTATCCGGACAAACAACGGAAGCATTTTGGAATTCTATTTTACACACAAAAAATCTCTTGAGCGTTGGATTAAACTGTTCACTTGGAGCAAAACAGATGCGTCCGTTTGTTGAAGAGCTTTCGAACTTAACTGATAAATTTTTTTCCGTCTATCCAAATGCCGGGCTTCCAAATGAAATGGGTGAATATGATGAATCTCCTGAAACCATGGCATCTACTTTAGATGAATTTTTATCGGATGGATTCGTGAACCTTATTGGGGGATGTTGCGGAACTACACCAGAACACATTAGTGCAATTGCTGAAAAAGTAAAAAATTATGCGCCAAGAGTTCCAGCTTCACAAATGCCTTATTTAAGATTAAGCGGATTAGAACCACTCAATATTCACCCCGCAATAAACTTTGTTAATGTGGGTGAAAGAACAAACGTTGCAGGATCCAAAAAATTTGCACGACTAATTAAAGAAGAAAATTATGAAGAAGCACTTTCCGTAGCCAAGCAACAAGTAGAAAACGGTGCACAGATAATTGATGTGAATATGGATGAGGGTATGATTGACTCTGAAGAGGCGATGACAACATTTTTGAATCTTCTGGCTGCAGAACCGGATATTGCAAGAGTTCCTATAATGATTGATTCTTCTAAATGGTCGGTTATAAAAGCCGGACTAAAATGCTTGCAGGGCAGCGGCATAGTGAACTCAATAAGTCTTAAAGAGGGTGAAGATGCCTTTAGGGAATATGCTAAAGAGATTCTTATTTTTGGTGCTGCCGTTATAGTTATGGCATTTGATGAAAAAGGACAGGCAGATACTCTTGAGAGAAAAATTGAGATCTGCGCAAGAGCCTATAAAATTTTAGTCGATGACATCGGTTTCCCACGCCAAAATATAATATTTGATCCTAACATTCTGGCAATAGCAACAGGAATTGATGAACATAACAACTATGCTGTAAACTATATTGAAGCAACAAGATGGATAAAGCAAAACCTTCCGTTAGCAAAAGTAAGCGGCGGTGTTAGTAATTTATCCTTTTCATTTCGCGGAAATAACGTAATCCGTGAAGCAATGCATTCTGCTTTTCTCTATCATGCCATTAAAGCCGGAATGGATATGGGAATAGTCAACGCCGGACAATTGGAAGTTTATGAAGAGATTCCCAAAGATCTCCTAGTGTTGGTTGAAGATGTTATATTTAATCGAAAGCCGGATGCAACAGAAAGACTGCTAAATTTTTCAGAAACTGTAAAAGAAAAAGAAAAGAGTGAAGGGAAAAAAGACGAGTGGAGAAATACGCCGGTTGAAGAACGATTGAGACATTGCCTTGTAAAGGGTATTACTGATCATGTAGAACAGGATACAGAAGAGGCGAGGCAAAAATTTCCAGAGCCGATCAACGTAATTGAGGGTCCTCTAATGGATGGAATGAATGTAGTCGGTGATCTTTTTGGTTCCGGTAAAATGTTTCTGCCCCAGGTTGTAAAAAGCGCACGTGTCATGAAAAAGGCAGTTGCCTACCTAACTCCATATATAGAACAACAAAAAAAGTTGTCTTCTGTTGCCCGGGCACAGGGAAAAATATTATTGGCAACTGTAAAAGGAGATGTACATGATATTGGAAAAAATATTGTTGGTGTAGTCCTTGGTTGTAATAATTATAATGTGATCGATCTTGGGGTGATGGTTAGTGCAGAGAAAATCCTACAAACGGCAATTGATGAGGGCGTGGATATTATCGGTTTAAGCGGCTTGATTACACCATCGCTTGATGAAATGGTTCACATTGCAAAGGAAATGGAGAGAAGAGGAATTCAAAAACCGCTGCTAATTGGCGGAGCAACAACTTCAAGGGTTCATACAGCTGTGAAAATCGCACCGAATTATTCCGGTAATACTATTCATGTTCTGGATGCATCGAGAAGTGTGCCCGTCGTTAGCAAATTACTTGGTGATGATTCTGATGAGAAACAAAAATATGCAGATGGTGTAAGAGAGGAATATGAAAATCTCAGAGAAGAGTATGTAAAGAGAAGATCAGAAAAAAAATATATAAGCATAGATGATGCAAGGAAGAACAGTTTAAAAATTGACTGGCTAAGCAGCAATATTACTAAACCAAGTAAGATGGGAATTAACGTTCTTAATAATTTTTCGCTGGGAAAACTGAAAAATTATATTGACTGGACACCTTTCTTTATATCCTGGGAGATGAAAGGAAAATACCCTGCTATTCTTCAAAGTGATAAGTACGGCAAAGAAGCAACGAAACTTTTTAATGATGCAAACGATCTTATAAATGAAATCATTAAAAACAACTCTCTAATAGCCAACGGCGTGTTTGGTTTATTTCCTGCTAATTCTAAAGGTGATGATATTAAGGTTTATAAAGATGATTCAAGAAAATCATTGTTAACGACTTTACATATGCTTAGGCAGCAAAATAAGAAAGCCGACGGGCAGCCTAACTTATCTCTGGCTGATTTTATTGCACCGGAAGGTGTGGGCATTAATGATTATATAGGAATGTTTGCTGTTACAACCGGAATTGGAATTGAGGACCTAATTGAAAAATTTAAAAAAGAACATGATGATTATAACAGCATCCTTGTAAAAGCAATTGCCGACAGACTTGCTGAAGCATTTGCTGAATACCTGCATGAAATGATTCGGAAAGATTATTGGGGATATTCTAAAAATGAAAACCTGACAATTCAAGAGCTGATAAAAGAAGAATATACAGGAATACGACCGGCACCTGGTTATCCTGCACAGCCAGATCACACCGAAAAGCTGTTAATATTCGAATGCCTGAACGCTGAAGTAAACACAGGTATTGAGCTAACCGGGAGCCTGGCAATGTATCCTGCGGCTTCAGTCTGCGGGTTATATTTTTCTCATCCGGAAGCAAAATATATAAATGTTGGTAAGATTGGCAAAGATCAGGTTACAGATTATCATCACCGAAAAAATATGAGTTTTAGGGAAGTAGAAAAATGGTTACAGCAAATCTTAAACTATGATTCAGAGTAGTATCTAAAACCCACTTTGGTATATGATTAAATAGTTTACCTATCTACACCTATTAATTAAATAAACCGTTTTAAGATGGATTTATTTATTCAATTCTAATTGTTGTTGTAAAGAGTATTGAGTTTCTCTCTTCATAAAAAGCTATAACGTCAGTTAAAGCGAAATCAACAATTAGCCAATCAGAAAGAAAAATTTCCCTGTTGAATGTAAAGCTAAAGTGTGTAGCATAATCGCCCCGGAATTCACCATTCTTAAAATTGAACTGGTACCAGGATGATGCTCCAATTGCAGAGCCAAGTGTTAGAGTTAATTTGTTCTGTGAAATATCAAAGATGTATCCGGCCTCAATGTATAAAGAATTTTCAGGATCGTTATATATGTTATAAGCTATTAATAGCCATGCGGGAAATTTTTTATTACCTTCGTATTTTATATTTGCTTCTATTGTATGTGCGCCCTCACCGTTATCGTCCCAATTAAGCCAGGTTGATGGTGGATAGTCATAATATTCCACACCAGTTGTATCAACAAACCGTAATTTTTTCACGAGTCCATCAGGAAAGTAATACTCCGTTATGCCTATCCTTATATTACCAAACTTGGGCTTAAAGCGAAAAAATAAGTTTGTAATTACCTCGTTAAAAGCAATTTTATCTAAAACTATTGGGTTGAAATCTTCGGGATTTTGGGGTCTTACAAAATCAGGATGTTTTGCAGCATTTTCAAAAAGACCGTATACGCCATATACAGAAAGTTCAAGTCCTGCAAATATTAACTGGCCGTATGGTAGAAGCGCAGGTGATTTAGCTAGGTCTAAGCCTCTCCAAATATATCTTGTGGTTAATCCCGTACCGTATTTGATTATGAAACCTGAAGTTTCTTCTGTCCTTATTTTTTGTGGTTTTCTTACCTCTTGTGCAAACAGATCAGAATTCAGAGTTGAAATAAAACCCACCGCGAGTGTGGTGAATACAAACAGGTAAATTTTAGCTTTCATAATTATTCCATATCCTTTTTTAAAAAACATACCCTACATAAGTAATATTCTTCTGGTCACCGAACTGTGTTGTATAATTAATATGCAGTGTAATTTTTGTAGTTGCATTTTCCGGGATGCTGCTTAAAAATCTCGAGTTAACATTCAGTTCTATTACCTTCCAGATACCATCATCGTATGCACGATATTTGTTTGACGATCCCGCCAAAAACTCTGGCGGTGAAGCTGTAACTGTTAAGTTTCTTAGTTCTGGCTGAGTTACTATTGCACCATTTTCAATTGGAGAATAGTACATGAATTTAAGTTTTCTATTTTCTATTACCTGCATATCTAAAGCATCAATAACATCATTTTCTGATAGACTGTTAAATTCTTCCACGCTTAACCAATTTGATAGGAACTCGAAGCTTTTTGGCGGAAGAAGCTTAAAATTCCATATAGTAGAATCTGCGCCGGGAAGAGATGGGTTGAAGAATTGTATTATTCGCCCGCCATAATATCCTTCTATGCGAAATGATCTGTTAACCATTGCGGTGTTTTTTGTTATTACGCCAAGGTTTATATATGAACCTAATCCGGAGTAAATTTCCTTATCGCTTTCAAAAATTCTAAAGTAATAATTTGAAATTTTATCCATTCCCTCTCCGGATAAACTAAAATCCAGATATACAGATTCTCCGTAGTAGTAAGTATCTTTTAAATTAATATCGTGCGTTAATTCTCTTTGGGCTCTTGGTGCACAGTTTACAACCCAGTAACCGGCATTTTCAAAATAGCTGCCCCGCTCACTTTTCCCTTTAATTATTCCAACAAAATAGTAAATTCCGGCAGAGTTAATATCTAAAGAAAGCTGAACTTCATAGTCTCCGAGATTCACACCTTTTTCAACATTAGATTTTAAGGTAATCCCCTGCACATTGGAGTAGTTTAACCGGCCCCTGTAATATTCAAGCCCGCCGATGTTTCTATCGAATGCCATCCTCCCGTTTCCCGCATCAATTTTATCAAGATAAACACCGAGAATATATGTAAGATCTCCAAAATTATGTGACCAATCAGATAGTTTGTCTTTTATCTCGAAATGCTCTCCAACAAAAACATTTATAGTATCCAACACCTCAATTGGATTGCCCAGCCCAAATGTTACTCTGCTTGCCTGGGAAAATACAACCGTACTGGTTAAAAACCCTATTATAATGGAAAGTAATAATTTTTTCATAATTAATTCTCAATCATAAATTTATACTTGCACCTTAAACACTAACCTCTGCCCGGTTTATCAAAGGTTTGTTGTTGGCGTTTTGCTTTGATCCTGAAGTCTACAGTGTCACTAGTTGCCTTATAATCAGTCCCTACTTTAGCATATATACCTTCGATAATTATATCTGGTAAATATCGGGGCAATTGTCTTCTTAATTTGCAGTAAACATCAAAATTATAAGTGCCGATTGTATTTGTTTTGAAGTAAAAGTCTCCGTTGCCCGTTTCTTTATCAACTATTACATTATAATAATTTCCCTCTTCATCAGGGTTAATATAGTACTTTACTCCTGCCTTCTCTTCGCGAGTATGTAAATTAGATATCGAAATTAGTACATGCGCACTATCTTTACCTGAAATCAACCAATCTGTTTCTTCCTGAACATCTAATAATATTGGCTGGCTGTATAACGCAATAATACTATCCTGAATCGTAGCGTATTCATTCAAGCGTGCTTGTAGCTCTAGCTCGGTACTGTCCCGCTCAATAATTACAGCAAGTAGCTCTACCAGCACAACCAGATAAAGAACAAAATAAAATGGTACTCTGCTTCTAGTCATTTGTCAGTTCAATGTTTTTCATCCAGTTGTTAGCGCCCCCTTCTTCCAATCCATCCCCAGATTTTTCCAGACTTCGATGGTTTCTTTACAAAGCGCAATAGTATCGTACTGATACCGTTCTTTCAAATACTGCATCAAAAAAGAATACAACTCGCACCGGGTTTTTTGGTCTATCTTTTTCCCCCAGTTTGAAGTTTCTTTAAGATATCCTATCCATGATTTATCGCTTGTTCCA
>Ga0209536_100002234_pt1 | contig 31498 bp, 30 predicted proteins | sample DeeMarSeWOR28_12_FD_187461 | JGI IMG/M metagenome (GOLD analysis project Ga0209536, IMG submission 187461) | Marine sediment microbial communities from White Oak River estuary, North Carolina - WOR-2-8_12 (SPAdes) (version 2) | ecosystem: Environmental > Aquatic > Marine > Intertidal zone >... | reverse complement strand
ACCAATTCAAGGAGAACAAATTCTAAAAATAGAATCATACTCACTTGACTATATCCTTCAGTCTAAACCGAGTTCACAAATTATACTTTGTGAAACGAGCCAATTCAGTCCTGAATTTCCGATTACCATTCATTCATTATCACAAATTGACTTAAAGACTGATTTGATGTTTCTTATTGGGGGATACCAATCAGGTGGACTTAATTTCAATGTTTTAAACATGTTAAAGAATAATCATTTTTCGATAATTTTACTATCATTGTATCAAGATGTACTTCCTGCATGGGTTATAGTTTCCAAGATCATCTGTTACTTAGAGGAGAAGATAGAAGTTGCCTATTAAAGTTCAAGTTGCTAGTAAAAATCCCATCAAAATCCAAGCTGCAAAAGAAGCTTTTGCAGTTTATTCTCACGACGTCCAAATAACACCGATTGATGTATCTACGTTTGATTCCCAAAATAATTATCTAAAAAAACTTCAATGGACAGATCAACCAGTTGGAGAAGTGGAAACTTTTAAATATTCCCAGAGGAGAGTACAAATGATAAGGGATCGTAATCCTGAATTTGATTATTATGTAGGTTTAGAAGGGGGAATTACAAAAACTAGGTTTGGTACTTACCGAATCATTGTGTTTTGCACCGTTGCTGACCATGTACATATTGAAACAGTACGTGGATGTGAAATTCCCCTCCCTAGCCACTGGTATGAAGCACTAGTAGATGATCCATTTTTAGAGTTAGGGACAATAGTGGATAAAGCCAGTGGTATTCAAAATATTAAACAGAAACAGGGAGCAATTGGATTTTTCACTAATAATAAGATTAATCGAAAAGACATTTTGAAAGAAACGTTAATTATGTGTTTGATTCCTTTTCGAAATAGAGCTCTTTTTCAAATTTCAAGGGAAGAAAAAGAGAAATAAAGTAGCTAGATCATTCTTATGATTGATAAGTACGAGGAAAAATAATGCGAACAATCCATAGAATTGATCCTCGGGCGGATCTTCCAAAACAGGTCGATCAAGTTAAGCAATGGCTAGAATTACTTCGTTTTGAATATGTTATTCTAGCAGATTTACAAAATGGAAACTATACATTTCTTTTAACCATAAAAGATTGTCCTGATATTAATATTACGCTAGAAAATGAATATTCCCATATTTCTTTTTTTTCCAACGCACTCACAGAATTAAAAGAAGCACCCGAGGAAGTAGTTCTAAACTTTTTGAAAGATATTCTGAATATTCAGGGACAGTTTTTCACAGGAAGGGTTATTCTAACTAGTGAGAAAGAAGAACTTCGTACATTCAATGGGTATCGATATGATGAGATGTCTATGTATAGATTTGCTAGAAAGGTTCGTGAATTATTACAATTTGTGAAAGAGCTTTCATTACTTATTGATAAATACAAATTAAAGGAAGTCTGGCGCGATACAGAGCAAGAGCATCGATTTCCGAAAATTGATGTAAGAGAACGAGTCCGTTTTATTTAATTTTATGAATTTTTCAAAAAGGTTTTGAGTTCCAGCACAAGAAAGTTTCTATCCAACAAATAGCCACACTAAATAATCCAAAAATGAGTGCAAATATTTCTCCAACCGAAAGTGGAAAAGTTAGAAAGAATATAAGGTAACCTAGGAAAAATATAGTAATAAAGGTTGCATAAAGTGAAAAACGGGGGAGAGTATAATTTCCTATTAAGATAAATTGTTTCAGTGCGCCGATATCAACTTTTTTGGCAAGTTCATAATTGCCAAATCGATTTTTTCGAATGATGGATAATGATTCTAATTTTTCTAAATGATAACTTGCTACACTTGGTGATGAAAGGTTTAACTCTCTTTGAACTTCACGAACACCAGCTGCCTCTCTTTTTTTGAGGAGAAAAAAGTAAACATCAAGAGTGGTGCCTTTTATAGCACTTTCATAATTTATGTTCTCGGAATCTTTCTCCTTAGTGGTTGAAAATCCTTGGACTCTCCTGAGGTGAAGTTTTAAAGATTGCTGTACCATGAGATAAATCCTCAAAAAAGGTTTTGATTAAATCCCATAGGAACATATATTGAAGGTGGAAGTACTTGTTATTAATTGTGTATCATTACACACTTATTGGTGTTCTTACAGACCTGACAAAGTTAATGGAGATCTTTACTCATGACTTCATCCAGTGAAAAAACAAAAAATGATGATACAATTCGTGACATATTAAATTCATTGGAAACTACAGCTCAAGTTCGTCCTGAGATTGGTCAGTACATTACGATATTGACCCAAAGATTACTAAACCTTACACGTGATTACTATTCATCAATTGTTTATCTATTCACGACCCCTTTATCCTTCCATAAAAGATTGATACTCATGCAGCTGATCGCAATCTTTCCACAAGGACTCTCTGGGATTGATATCGCAAGAACTTTAGGGATTTCAGTCAAGTCCAAATCAATCTATAATGATCTTAAAGCATTGGAAAAAGATAATTTGGTAAAGCTAGACGAAATCCATTCGAGGATGAAGCTTGCATATGCGAATGCAGATAATAAACTTGTTCAACGGATGATTGAGTTAGTTCAATTACATGGAGATAAATTACAGGAGCTTTTAACTAGAAATACTGGAGATTGAAAGATATGTTATTAATTCCTGATAAAAGAATAAGGAAAACCAAGTTTCTTCTAGGGATTACAGCTCTAAGCTGCAGTATTATTCTATTCATCTTTGTAGTTCCTCTTCCAAATACATTTGGTCCCAATTTTAGTAATTTCCCTCCTGAACAAATTTCTCTTGAAATCGCTGATTCATATGTTAGATTATTCCAACCAATTAAACCAGTAATGAACGAAGTTGCAGGATTAATGATTCTAATCACCCTTTTTTTATTGCTACAAATTGGTTTTTTTTGGACTCCATCATTCAAATTCATTTTCTCTCCATCATATGAGACGAAAATTCACTGGAAACGAAGTAAGATACTCTTGCCTGAGCGACTATGTGTTGTAAAGCTGAATAAAGCGATAATTACAATTAAACGAAAAAAGGCGACTATTTCTGGGCTTTTCTTAAATGAATATAATGTTGAAACACGTCTTCCTAAGAATTTAGTTCCTTTCCCAAATACTGTTATTGATTTTCTTAGTTTTGATAAGTTTACAGAAACCCCTACAGAGATCATCTTAACTAAAACAGTTCAATACAAATATATTCCTCTCCATATCTTTAAGATTGAGGCTTTATTAGGAAATTAATATTCTACACTCAAATTTTTTAAAAGGCAAATATTTAAACACTTAAATGCTTTAGTTTTGAGTGGTTCTTAATTTTGGCTCGACTTGTTGCTTATCAAGTACAAGATGATGGTAATTGGGATCCTGTCGCCTTTAAAAAGGAAGATTTAAAGACGGGGGAGGTCTTCATTCTAGTAGTAGAAGAAAGAAAGGAATTATGGATCTGGGTAGGTCAAGGAGCACACGTACGAACCCGTTTTATATCAAGCACAGTAGCCCAAGAAATTCGGCGATTATATGGTTTAACTTTACGTGTTCGTTCCGCAGATCAAGGAAGCGAACCTAACGATTTTTGGATGTGCATTGAAGATGTACCTGAAGAAGGTTTAGGACCTATAGCTCACTCTACTGATTTAACATCTATACAAGAATCACCACAAGATGTGAAAGTACTCAATAAAGTTACTTCAAAGCAAATTACAAGAGTGAAGGCAAGTCCAAAGGAGAAGTCATCGACTAAAGTCTCTAAGAGGAAGACTTCTAGTTCAAAAAAAGGTCGCAAATCCTTGGTACAGTCTCAACTATTTGAAAAAAATAACAGTACAAAAATTAATACTCCATTATGCCCAAAATGTGGTAAAGGAAATTTACTGCCATATTCCGAGGAAATCAAAGGAGTTACAATTCCTATTGCTAGATGGGAATGTTCAAATTGTGGATATAATCCTCAAGCGTGACTCTTAAGTATCAGGTTTTGGTTTTTTCAATAATTCTTCTAGTTGTTCTCGTTTATCTTGCGGCATTTCTTCCATGATTTGTTGTTGTTGTTCAACCAAATTTTGCATAAAAGCGGAATAAAGAAGAGGAAGTAATATCTGTGTATCAAGACGTGCTTCGAAATCCTCCCTAGCATTGTCTCGATCTTCGATTAGCCTATCTTTAGTCATGGTTCCTTGACCTAGCCCAGGAACAGTCGCATCTTTAATGTAATAATTTTTTCCATTGAATCCTAATGGGAAAGCTTTACATTCTAAAGGCATCGAATGATATATATTACACAATCTGTTTTCTTGGTCAAACATTGGACATCCTTTTTCTGTTCCTACTAAAACAAGGGCAATATATTGATTTTTATCATCTGTTTGAAAAGTTTTAAACTTAATATGAGGGTATACAGCATTTAGAACACCTGATCTTGACCATGATCTAATATCAGCCAAAGACAATGGAACCGTCTCTCTATTTTCACAACATTGTCCACACTTTGTACAGTTAAAAATATATTTCTTTTTAGGTTGATCTGCATCCTCTATCCCTTTTTCAGAACTAGTTTCTTGGTCTATTTTATCTTTTTTGTTATTTTCAGATTTTATTTCAGGGGTTTCTTCTTTTTTCTCTCCTTTTTCTGTCATATCATTTACACCTTCAATTAAATTACTTTTTTTAACAGTTTGAAAGATTTTTTGGCCATGTTTTGCATTAAAATTGAGTTACAAACTTGTTTTTCATGCTTTTTCTTCGATTTGTTTAATGATTAATGCCGCTGTTGCACCAGCATTTATTCCGTTATCAATGTTTACTACTACTAGGCCTGGAGAGCACGTTTGTAACATTGTTAATAAAGCTGATTCTCCTTTTCCTCCGTAACCGTATCCAACAGAAGTTGGGACTCCAATTACCGGAATTTGAACTAAACTTGTGACTATTGCGGGTAATGCTCCTTCCATGCCAGCAATTGCTACAATAACTCGAACATTTTCTTGAATCATAGTTTTCAATGGCTCAAAAATTCTATGAACTCCTGCAATACCTATATCATTAAACTGTACAGTGCTAACTCCCATCATTTTGGCAATGGCTTTGACTTCTTCAGCAACAGATATATCTGAAGTTCCTGCAGTGAGGATTCCGATCTTATTTACTGATTCATGAAATTGATGATCTTTTGTTGTTACAATAACCGAATAAGGTTCGAATTGAGGTGAAATTTGGACATTATATTGATTAACAAAGCTAGAGGTAATTATTTCAAGATGCTTTTCTAAAACACGGGAGACTAAAATTGATGAATTTTCTTTCAAATGAGCTTGAATTATTCTTTTAACCGTTTCTGGACTCTTTTTTTCCGCATAAATTACTTCAGGTATTCCTTTACGCTTAAAACGTCCTGTATCAAGAGTAACTTCGTTTTCAATAAATTCTAGACTGAATAGTCCTAATAGTTTCTTTGCTTCTTCAAGAGTTATTTTATTAGATTTAAAATCTGATAATATCTGTTCAATCTCTTTCAAGGCTTCAAGTCTCCCGTTTTATATCAGAATGGATTTGTTGACGTATTTCTCGTAGAGTTTTTTTCTTTTTCTTTGCAAGACGTTTTATATCTTCAAATTCGATCTTTTCAGAAATAAGTTCATCTTTTATAAACGCCCTCTTTACTTGAATTGATTCTTTCGTACCATTAAGAGTGATTTGATGTGTTTCTATGCGTCTGGGAATTATATGTCGTGTACTAGGTAAGATACGGACACCTAATGTTCCTAAATGACGAATTAAAATGTTTGAAACCTGATGGACATTTGTGGGTTTAACAAGAGCACGGATTAATATTCCTGGACGGTTCTTTTTGGTGATAGTATTAATCATAGAAAGATCTAGGACTAATTCTTCTTCAGAAAGAATCTCAAAGAGATAACCAAGGGTCTCTCCATCAATGTCATCGACATTTGTTTCTAAAATGATTATATCTTCTTGAAGAAATTCTTGAACTTCAGTTCCTTCTAATATTTGTAAAAAAGGAATTATCTCGCTCTCATAATTTCTAGTCCCAAAACTTCTTCCATAATTTTTTACGGTGATCAGCGGAATATTTTTATAGGATTGAGCGTTCAATGCAGCTAATAAAGCAGCACCTGTAGGTGTCAGTAATTCTCTCTCAATCGGTCCTCCAACAACGGTCAAATTTGCTTTTTTTATTATTTCTAATGTTGCAGGGGAAGGAACAGAGACGGTTCCATGGGATATTTCTATTTTTCCCCCTCCAATTGCAATAGGTAGGGTAATAACTTTATAAGCATTGAAATCAAGTTTATCATAGAGATAGAAAAAACCTAAAATATCAAAAAGTGTATCTGTTGAAGCTAATTCATGTAAATGAATGTCATTGATTGAATCTTTATTATGCACTTTTATTTCTGCCTCTATAATGAAATTCATTGCTTTCAATGCAAGATTCATGGCAGATTCAGATAGTTTTAACGAATTTCCAAGGGAGATTATATGATCAACTAATTCTTTGGGCTGAAAGTGAGTACTTGATCTGGTCCTAAGTTGTGTTCCAGAAATTCCTTTTTCTTTGATTACTGCATGGGATATATCAAATTGTGGATCAATCCTTATCAAAAGCTCTTTAAGACGTGAACAGAACTCTAATCGAAAATTAGAAGAATTCATATCTAATAAAGCTGCAATTAAAAGGTCACCCGCAGCTCCTGAGATTCTAGGATCGATAATTAGCATTGACATTTATAGACTCACTTGATTAATTGCTTTTTAATAGATAAATTTTAATCTTAGCGAAAGTATTGAGATAGAATGTTAGAATCAAGTGAAAGAAATAGTATTTGTTGAGGATTTTTGCGGTGCTTGGTGTCAATATCACTCTAAAAGATGGTCTTTTGTTATTTTCCCACTTTTTTGTACCAGGGTTTTCAGATGTTGATGAGGATTTGAGAGCGGGTCTTATGACTGCAGTTTTAAACGCAGTCAAGGAAAGTAATTCTAATTCAGACGTTAAAACAGAAATTGCAACAATAGATCAAGGAAAATATTTCGTTCACATTGTGGAAGGCAGGTACACTTACGGTCTTTTCTTCAGTTACGAAAACGATCTTAAGGAGGAAGTTTTTGCCAATTCAACATTAACGGATTTTGAGACACAATTTCAAAATCTACTGTCATCAGAGGTGAATGAATTTGATGATACTGATTTTCAAGACTTTCATCAATATCTTGAGACAAAATATAGCAATTTAATCTCAATTGATGTAGTTGGATTATCTAAGGTAATTGAGATCATGGAGGATTCTTTATTTTCAGATTATATTATACTTGAAAAACCCCATTTACACCAAGTTTTTACCACTATCTCTATTCCAGAGCTTTATCCTCATGCAAATACTGTTGCTTTAATGTGTAAATCTATATTGGAAGCTAGTTATAAAATTCAAAACCCAATAACTCAGCTAACATTCAATCTGGGATCAAGTTATTGGATTATTGTTGAGCAATTTGGAAAATACATCGTGATCTGTATTACTATGTCTCATTTACATGATAAAACTATGAATGAAATGAACCGATTGAAATCTAAATTTATTAGTTTAGATTAGTTTAATTCTATAATTTTCCTTGTTAACTGGTTTATTTCCTTTTTTATTGGTCCTTTTTCTTTTTGTCCATTTGTATTAAAAATTGCAACGCAATGGGAAGCTGTTTTCAGAGTATATACTGTAATTTCCTCAAAATTAAATTCTCCAACTAAAAAATTTTGACTAATTCTATATCCGAAATCCATAATATGTCTAAAAACCTGGGTCAACCTATCTGCGTGAAAGCTCAAATTTGGGTCTAGAATAGCTTTGAAAACAGGATGAAAAAATTTAGTTTCATAAATAATATAATTTGTAAAAGTTGAATTTCTCATTATTTCCATAATTTTATCAAGGAGCTTGGTATCAATCTCCACCATTTCACTGTACATTTTCCTTACTATAGGACGGAATTCTTCAAAATATTTACGTTCTAAAATTGTATCTTGATGTAGTTCCTTCGTATACATCAGTTCAAATTTTAATACTATCTCTCTTAAAAACTCAAGGAGCTTCGGATCCTCTTCGGAGGTTGGAAGAATTCCAAACGTTAGAACACCTTCATAGAGTAGAAGAACATAATCTTCTCGTTGGCGAATTGAAATTATTGATTCTTTTTGAGTTTCGCGAATTGCATTCAGAATTGCAGTCATAAGACCCGCGTGTAATTCTTCATCAACGTCTTCGTAATAGCTACTTGTAAAACCATGGCTAAAAACTAGTATTCCCGTTTTCGTTATGATATTAACACCCAGCATTTCCATATTTCCTAATTAATTCTATTAAATTTAGTATGAAGTTGAATGAAGATTTTCTATCCACTTTACATGAGTTTTAGAACTATTCCACCTCATGAATTTAATCATAATTAATAGACTGAATATTAAAAAGCTAAAAACGAGAAAAAAAATACCAATGAAGGGAGATGTAGGATTGGGATTATATTGTTCATGTAATGGGTACAAAGCAAGGGTAGGTAGAATAAAAGGATTGAAATCCATAAACCAATCAAGAATGAGTATTCCTGCACTAGTAATAAAATTTTGTAGATCAGTCCTTATGAAAGGTAAAAGGGTTAGTCCTTCAATCATTTCGAAGCTATGTGCAGTTAAAGACACCATATCAAAAAATGAAGGAATTAGGAGAAATAAGGTTATATAACCGAAAAATACTTTGACTAGACCGATGAAAGTGATTATATTAAGGATTTGAATATTCTTTTTGAATCCAAGTGTTAGAATTATAAAAATACCAAACAGAATAGCAAAAGTATAGGAGTCAGGAATAAATATCCAAAGTGCTGGATGATAAAATTCAAACTGCCAGAAATAATAAAATAGAGTAATTACAGGAATAATAATATTTATTGAACTCCAGAGAACAAGGATAATTGGATTTAAATTTAATAATATCGTTTGTAGAGACTGTTCAAAACCATTTTTATCCACATTAAATGAATATTTGAGTTTCTGAATTGAAATGTTGGTGTCCTTCCATCTGTATAATTGAATATCCCTTAATTTTATCTAAAATAAGAATACTTCTTAAATTTGAATATGTGTTTTATTTTCTTTGAAATCACTATTTGAGATATAATTTATCATACTAAGAAATTTAAAAAAAGCATGATCCCAATCTATCAATTAAAAGCTTGAATTTCTTGAATTATAGACATTCCTTTACAAGCTGATTTGACTGTGAAATTATTGAGAACTTATTCTCTCTATATATTTATTGAGATAATTCACTCTGTAAAAACAAGTACTTTATTTAAGAGCAATAAGAATTTATTAAATGTACATGAAGGGAATACTGCCTCTCAGATTTTTCAGTTAAAAACTCAAAGTAATTAGTAAATCACTTAAAAAAAGAGATTTTTGGTTGGATTATGGAGTGCTAGACTTTTTCTTTGAACCAAGATCAGTGGCGATACTAGGAGCGTCCTCTGATGAAAAAAAATACGGAAGACTCATATTTAATCATTTTGTTGTCCCCTTTCATGGTCGAATCTATCCTATAAATCCTAAAGCTTCTGAAATAATGGGTATTAAATGTTATCCTAGTGTATTTGACCTACCCGAGGTTCCGGACCTTGCGATTATCGTATTACCCACTAAGTTAGCTATTAATTCGGTTGCGGAATGTTCCAAGCGAGGAATTCCTGCTATTGTTTGTATTACGGCGGGATTTTCTGAAGTAGGACGAGATGATTTACAAGACGCTCTGGTCAAAGCTTTGGGTGATTCAAGGTTGATTGGTCCAAATTGCCTAGGACTTATTGATACACACACTAAAGTCAATACTCTATTTCCTAATTTTGAGTTACCAAAACAAGGCCATGTTTCCTTGATTAGCCAATCAGGATCTTTGGCTATTGATCTCTTACTTGTACTTCATCAAAATAATATTGGATTAAGACGTTTTGTTTCATATGGGAATGGAGCAGATCTTAATGAAACTGATTTTCTCCAATATTTTGGATCAGATCCTGGAACTCATGTGATTGGAGCGTATTTAGAAGGGATTAAAGCAGGGAGGAAGTTCATTAAAGTTTCCCAAGCTGTTTCACGAAAGAAACCAATTGTTGCTTTGAAATTACCTATGACAGAAGAAGTTACAATGGCTGCAAGAAGTCATACAGGGGTTGTTGCCAGTCCTACAGGCATTTACAAAGAAATTTTAAAACGTTCAGGTATTATACAATGTGATAGTACAAGTCAGTTTGTTAATTCAATTAAAGCATTATATACTCAACCGCCTGCTATCTTCGGTAGACTTATTGCTTTAGTGGCTAACACAGGTGGGCCTGCAGCAATGGCTCTATATCGAATGAATCGGTATAATCTTGAATTAGCAGTACTTTCGGAAGAGGCGGTTAATGAGACTGAGGAAGTAATCTCAAAAGAAGGTGTTCAGACATCATTATCACTAGGAAAAGGAAACAAACCATTATCTTTCCTAGATTTAACTGGAAGTGCTACTACAGAAGTTATAGTACAAATATCTAAAATCTTTTTAAAACAGAATGATGTTTCTGGGATAATTATTATACCACGTACTGATGCACCTACTGTATCAAAGGACGCACCCGCACGAATTGAATTGTTACGAAGAGAATTTCCACAAAAACCTATTTTGGTTTATAACCTCCCTGATCCAACGGTAAATTCTGAGTTTGAAAGATATGGTATTCCAGTTTTTAAAACTGCAGAGGATGCTGTTGATGGAATCAACGCATTAGTTGAACGAGGAAATATTTTACGCCAGTATCTTCAATGAGGTAATTTATATGGAATCAGATTCACCTGAGAAACAGAAGAGAATTAGTGAAAAAGTAAGATCAATTATCCTTCAATCAAGTGAACAAATTACTCAAAATATTCAAGTAACAACTGGTAGAATCTCTGATACCAAAATAAAAAAAATAGACTGTTTTACTGGAGCAGGAGGGAAGACATATGTCATTGAAGCAACACTTTGTACAGCACTAGCAGGAATAATTGATGGGGGAATTGTGATAAAATTTGCAAAGGACTTAGAAACAGAGGTTGAAAACGCCAAACAGCTTTCTGAGTTATTGAAGACTCGTCAAATAGACTGGGAAAATTGGAAGAACAACTACGAAGTACCACATCAAATTAAACGATTTCCAGATCAAGTTTTTGCCCCTCAAGTAATTCATGTACTTCCCGAAGTACAAGCTTTAATACTGGAATTTCTTAGTGGGTTTACCCCTCTTCTTCAGTTTGGAACAGAACCAGCTGACTTATGGGGTTATGCAGGGTATTCACTTGCCCGTTTACATGGGCCATCCAAGAAAAAACCAGCTAATACTGCTTTATATAAACCTTTAATGAAAGTATTATCTAGAAATATTACTGAAGAATTTTTAAATTATTGGATGGAGATTTTGGAGCAATCAAATGGTGGAGTAGATTATATTCATGGCGATAGTCATATGAGTAATATTCTAATCTCCCCAGGACGAATTGCATGGATTGATGCAATTTTATTACCTGGATTAGATAGAATGGATGATGTAGCATATATTATTAGCCATGCTGTTCAAGAACATGTTGCACGAAATTTTCCTTATATAACTGACTATTCTGCACTGATTCACAATATCACCCGCTCTTGGGTTCCTTTAATCTTGAGTACTTATAAATTAACTTATGATATTAGTCAAATATACTCACGTTTACCTTTAGATTTCTTTTTAGGGTCTCATCTCATAATTCGTGCAGGTTTATGGGAACAGGAGATAGCACAAGTTTTAACGAGATTAGGTCAGAATTTTATTTATGAAATGCCTGTATCAAAAATGCTTGAAGCCGAAGGATAATAAATTTTTTCTCTATAGTTCTTTTCTATGTGTATCCACTACTCCTAAAATATATGCTGCAGCCTGTGATGCTCGTAAAGGTTCTGATACAAAACTTCCAATGCGAAAAACAGGGATAACGGTCCTCAATTTTAAAGATAAGCCTCTCTCTTCATTACCGAATATTAAAAGAATTTTGGAATCCATTGATATATATTCTTGATTTACAGCATCTAGATTCTTTAGAAGCTGGTTAATATTTTGCTTTCCCCAGAGAGAAAAACCAAGACAGATATTTTGTGGATCATTTAGAAGAGATTCAATTTCATCTATGATACAATATTTTACTTTATTTAATCCTTTAAAGTATGTCTTTTTCATGTTTCTCAGTAATTGATCAGCTTTTTGGTTTTCATTTGTGATTATGAGTTCAGTTTGAAAGCATAATGCAAGACGAAAAAAATCTGCTACCTCTTGAACAGTATATGGAGAATAAATTACTAAAGAAATTTGAAAAAATTTGACTTTATCTAAAATTGAGAAATTTTGAGAATATTTCACCCCTAATCGTCCAATTAGAGACTGAGTATGTCTATCTTTCGCAACCTCAAAATAAAACACTGATTTTGAGTCTTCCTTATACTTCAGTTTCTTCTTTTGCAATCGATCGATAATGGACTTTTTGTGGAATGGTATCCTAGAAAATCCACGAAAATCAAGATGATATTCATTATTAAGACTGAATAATTGAATCTTATCACTAAGATGGTCAATGAGCGTTTTAAATGGAGGAAGATTAAAATTAAAAGAATCAGGGAACATTCGTATAACTGTGACTATCCCTAGATTGGATAGAAGGTATTCGACTATCGTTTTCAAATCATCTTCCTTTGATTCGATTAAGAGGAGAATACGATTTTTTCTTCTCCAATTATCTGATAAAATTTGAAAAGATGTGTTAAATGATAGACAAAATTTATTTATTTCAGATTTTATCTCTTCTTGTTCTTCTTCAGTGACAAAACGAGCCAGTTTTATTAGGAATGATTCCATGATTTTTCATTTCAAAATGAGTTTAATAATCAAATGGAAACTCAAATCTATATTATACATTAATTCGATGTTATATTTATTTCTCCAAATTATTTGAAGATGGATGTAATATACTTGAAACTTACAATTGATGGGATAGAAACCAATAAACCTGCAGTTTGGTGGGATAAAGAATCCAATACTGTAAAAATGATTGATCAGACAAAAATACCTTTTGAAATAAAGGTAGTCACTTGTACTAATTATCGTGAGACTGTATTAGCTATTAAAAACATGATTATACGTGGAGCTCCCTCTATTGGGGCGGCCGGAGCATATGGACTTACTCAAGCTATTTTTGAATTTTTTAATAAAAAAGATTACGAAAAACAGGTTAACATTGCTTATCAAGAATTATTAAATTCTCGGCCGACCGCAGTAGATCTTAAAAATGGATTAGATAAAGTAATTTCGTCATTATCAAAAACCTCTGAAGAAATCTTGAAAGTTGCAGAGGATTTTGCCCTTCAAATTAAAGAAGAAGGATTTAAAATAGGGAATATTGGTAAAAATCTCATCAAGAATGGAATGAACATACTTACTCATTGTCATACTGGAGCGTTAGCTCTAGTCGATCATGGAAGTGCAATTGCTCCTATTAAACAGGCTTGGAGAGATGGAGTACGATTTCATGTTTTTGTTGATGAAACAAGACCGAGGATTCAGGGAAAGATCACTTCATGGGAGCTAGGATCTGAAAAAATCGATCATACTGTTATTTGTGACTCTGTTAGCGGTTCTCTCATGGCTCAGGGGAGGATAAATTTAATAATCCTAGGAGCTGATCGTGTTGCAATGAATGGGGATATTGCAAACAAAATTGGGACTTATAATTTAGCTGTATTAGCTAATTTTCATAAAATTCCTTTTTACACAGCTTTTCCTGTTTCAACATTTGATAGAGAAACAAAAACGGGGAAGGAAATAGTTATTGAGGAACGAGAAAGCGATGAATTGCGATATGTGTGGGGATTTAATTCTCAAGAATCTCGATATCAGCGAGTATCGCTCTATCTAGATGAAACAAATTTTTATAATCCTGCATTTGATATAACTCCAAATGAATTAATAACAGGTTACATTACTTCAAAAGGTATCTTATCTGCGGTAGAATTAGAGAAAAAGCTTTGAAGTATTAGTATCAAACCTACTTAAAACGACAGTTTTAAAATTAAGGATTGATTTTTCAAGTTAAACAGAAAAATATTCTTCAATATAGATAAGCATGAATTAAATATTAATAATAGGGGTTGTTTATTCAGTGAAAGAAGTTGTTGATCAAATAAAATCAGTTGTTTCATTCTGTGGGTTCGAAGTCGAAACGATTTCAAGTCGCCAGTTATATATTACATTTGATCTTAAATCCAAAAGTCGATTTCGTAAGCGAACTTATATTCTTGCAGTATCAAATGGATTAACAGGTATTTTAAAAGCTGAAAGAGAACTCAGTCGAAATGTAAAGGGAAAAGTCTTAATTTATGATCCCGTAAATCATTTACCTGAACCTACGTTTGATAATGTAATTCTTTTTCATGATTTAGATACTCTCCAACAATTTTTATCTAATTAAAGGGGCTAATATAATTCACATTTAGGAAGTGAATGAAGGATGGTAAGAACAAAAGGATCGTTACCAAAGGAGTTTCCAGATTTTGAAGAATTAGAAAAAAGTTATTCACTCTTAATTAAAGGGTTGCCTGGGACTGGAAAATCAAGTTTGGCTCTTGACCTAGTGGCTCACTTGCCTAATTCATTTTATGTAAGCACACGGTTAAATCCGAGAGAATTATTACACGATTTTCCATGGTTAGAAGAAACGATTCCTCCTGAAAGACAACGATTTTTTTTTATTGATGCCACACGAGCTCAAACTGATGAATCAGAATCCGACATTCTAGTTCTTAAATTCGAAACAATGCCTGAATTCGTTCAAAAAATTTTCTCCCTAGGAACTAAATCACAAAGAAAAATTATAGTGATTGATAGTTGGAATGGTTTAACAATCAATTTATCTGATAGCCAAATCAGACATTGGGAGTCAGTAATTGTACAATATTTAAGATCTGAAGAATCGAAGATTATTTTCATAGAGGAAGGGGTAAAAGAATCTAGTTTAGATTGGATTGTTGATGGTATTATAGTATTAAGTAGAAGAACTCATATCTCAGAACATGGTATTCCTCGAAGAATTAGAGAGTTGAACTTTGAAAAAATGAGGGGTAGAGAGATTAAGAATGAGACCTATTTAGCTAGCTTAAGTTCAGGACGTTTTAAGACATTTGAACCATTTAAATATCGATTTCCAGCTATAATATTAAAATCACCAACTATTAATGACCCTGGTGAACAATATATTTCAACTGGAGCGTCTAGTTTTGACGAATTATTAGCTGGAGGTTTAGAAAAAGGATCTTGGAACTTATTCGATGTTTCAACCACAGTTGGTGATGCTCTTGATATTATCTTATTTCCAATGATCATTAACCACCTAAATAATAATCGTCCTTTAATTTCGATCTTTCGGGAAGGGGTTACTTTCGATTCGAAAAAAAGTTTTTATGATGTTTTTACGGGCACGGAAAATTGGATAGAACATACATTCAATTTTGAAAGATTCATTCCTAAAACTACACCAAATAGAAATGAGCTTCCAGATAATTTGGATCAATTATTAGAGAAAATTCAACAAATTAAGGGAACTATGAGAAAGAAAATTGGTACTCCTTTTTTAATTAACTTAGGTCTCGATGTTCTAGAAAATAAATATGGTATTCGGGATTTGAATAAATTAATTGCAATTTTAGTTTCCCAAGCCAAATTAGAGGGTGATATTATAGTAGGATGGCTAAAGGAGAATCAGGAGTATCAAGGTGGTACAACTGCTGCTTCAACTCATTGGAAAATTGATTTAATTAATCGTGCACTTGTTTTGGAAGGTATCATTCCTGCCACAGAATATTTTGCAATTGAACCAGTACTTTACAAAGGTTATATTGATTATAATCTGATACCAATTCTATGATCTTTAGCTATCATTAGAAATCTTGTTGATTTTGCATGTTTGAAAATGATTCTAGGTTATCTGAAATATTAAAAAAGGTAAAAAATGGTAAAAGTTTTGATATTACAGAGCTTGAACTTGATTTCACTCCAGAACAGAAAGATGTTTTATTCTTAGGAGTGATAAACACTCCTCTCATTGATCATGAATATTTTATAACTGAAAAAACGATTTGGGAAAAAATAAAGAATTTATTTAAGAATGATTATCAAAACCTACAAATTTTATTAGAAAATTGGAAAAAAACAACAAATATTGCAGCAATTGCGCTATTAAACTCAATTTTTGAGTTTGAAGACTTTCGTACAGTAATTAAATATCTTTATACTAATTCCAATGATTTGGAGGAGGTAGTCCTATATTCTAGTGAATTAATATTAAAATATTTAAAGAATCATCAACTATCCCCTCCCTATTTTCCAAAATATCTTGCTTTAATAAGATTTATAGGAATACCTCTACCCCAAATTGATAAACTCATCATTCAATTTTGTAGTTTCTTCCCCCATGAAAAAGATGAAATAGATCACCTTCAAAAGACCCATATAAAAGCTATTGATAAATATTCTCAGTACCTGCAAGATATTGTCCCAGATGTTGCTTATGATGCAGAAGAAAAATCTTTAAAAGCATATCTTGATCATGAAACTCTTTCACAGTTATTAAATCTCAAAATGAAAGATTTTATTAAATCTTGGAAACCAAAAACACAATTTAAGGACATTGATGAGTTTTCACAAGAAATCAACATGGTCATCGAAGAAAATCAACTAACTACGGTTCCTTTTGTATTCAATTCATTTATACGTCCTTATATCTCGTTTATTCCACCAAAAACAGTTCAACAAACTATTATTCCTCAGAATATTCCATCTGAGAATTTGAACCCCTTTTTAGAGAAACTAGCATATCCAATCGGTGGTAAACTAGAAGATAAGGTAATTGTAAAATTCTTAGGGGGAGAAACAATTGGAACCATGGGCATTCTCATTAAGACCAGGATGTCCAATATCTTAATTGATTATGGAATGTCCGTCGCAAACTATCAAGTTCCAATATGGGATGAAGCTTTAAATTATCTAGATGCAATCCTTGTAACTCATTCTCATTTAGATCATATTGGTGCTATTCCTTACCTTTTTGGATTAGGATATTCAGGATATGTTTATGGAAGTGCGATGAGTAAAAATCTAGCAAAATTTCTTCTTTTAGATAATCAGAGTTTGATGAGTAGATATACTAGTAATCATGTTCGAGCCTCTGATCCTAGATTTAAGCATCTTTCGAATGAATCAAATATAATTCAGTTTCTAGACAGATTTATAACATTATCTAGCTCTAAAACCTATAATTTAACCCCTGATATCGCAATTACTCCATTGCCTGCTCATCATATACAAGGATCTTATGCTTATAAACTGGAAATAGGAAAAAAATCAATATTATTTTCAGGAGATGCAAATCTGGATCCAAGTTTATTATTTAATAATGAAGGGGCTAATTTACCAACAGATGCTGATCTTACAATAATGGATTGTACTTATTATAATCAAGAATCTTTTGATACTAAAAAACGTGATGCCGTATTATTTGAAACTGTAAAAGAGAGCAAACGAGTTATTATTCCAGCGTTTAGCGTTGGGAGAGCACAAGAAATATTATTAAAGCTTGATAAAGCTGGTTTAACAGCTGAAAGAAAAGTTTCACTCCTTGGTATGGCCACAAAAGTAGCTCGGTTAACAGGAATTTCCACGAAGGGGTATTTAAATGATAATTTGATTCCACCATTTGATGATCAAGTTGTAATTTCTGGAGGGGGTATGTTAGGTGGAGGTTATTCAAGAGAGCTGGTTGAGGAGACTAAAACAGATTCAGAAACTTCTATCATACTCTGTGGGTTTTTAGCAAAGAATACATTAGCTTATCGTCTTCTTCATCAAATGGAACCATATTATAAACAAAAAATAATTTATGCACGGTTTAGTGGTCATAGTTCACATGATACCCTTCAAAAATACCTTAGTTCCGTTAAAGGTGAAAAAATATTAATCCATTTAGGAGCATTATCTACCGATCCCTTACAGGCAGAACAAATACGTCAAGCACCAATCTTTAATATTTCATCTCTTAAAATTCCTGAACTGGGATCATCTTTTGAAATCTAACCGATACATCCTATATTAATAACCCTATTCATTAAATTGTTTTTAGAAAACTTCTAGCTATATCAATTTGTTTTGGGTCAAGGAAGGCTGAAATGTATTCCTCTGATTGTGATCCTTTAATCAATATAGTTCCAGAGGGATCCACAATCATTGAATGTCCAAAAAAACTAGCTCCCGGGATTGATCCAACACGATTGACTCCAGCAACAAAAATTTGGTTTTCAATTGCTCTTGCTCGAAGAAGAGTAGTCCAAACATAATCCCGAGGTTTAGGGAATTCTGCTACAAATATTAATACCTCTACACCCGATTTAGCAAGAATTCGACTATTTTCTGGGAAACGAATGTCATAACAAATTTGAATACCAATATTTGCATACTTGGTTTGAATTCCAAATTCGGATAGCTCACCAGGAGTTAGGATTTGGGTTTCATCCATTGGAAAAAGTGGAAATAAATGATTTTTCCGATATTTTCCAAGAAGTGTTCCTTTTGCGTCAATCAACACACCAGTATTATAATAATAACCATCTTCATGTTCTAAAATACTTGTAATTATTGAAACATTATGCTCAACTGCTAGATCTACTAAAAAGGAAATAGTTTCTCCCTCAGTTAAGTTTTCAGCTTGTGAATCAATATTTTTAAAATCATAGCTAGTAGAGAACAATTCAGGAATACATATTAGTTGATGTCTGGAGGATGAGGGATTAAGCTTAATTTGTTCCATGAACTGTTGGACTTTTTGAAAATTTTTCTTTTTTTGTCCAAATACTATATCCATCTGAACTAAATAGAGATCTAAAGGTTGCATACACTAAATATTTCCTATTACATTATTAGGAGAAATAGTTTCGCTTTTGAACGTACTGTAGAGCACAATAGAATATTACTACTGCTCCAATTGTTGATGCCAAAATTTCCATAACTACATGTAGAAGATCTTGATATTGAAAATCTGCTTGAAATATGAAAAGGAAAAAGTCCCAAAAGCCGTGTATGGCTACAGGAAAGATAAGATTATAATTAGTGAATTTATAAACATATGAAAATGTTACACCAATAACTGCTGCGCTAAATAGGATAGCTACCATGTAAAATAAATTTCTACTCGTCGCTGCAAGCCAAAAATGGAGAAATCCAAACATCAAAGCAGAGGATACAGCGGAAAATTCGAAAGAATATTTTGTTTCGAGCAAATTTTGAATATACCCTCTGAAAAGAATTTCTTCCCCAAGTCCAATAGCAAAAATTGTAACAAGAAGAGTTAATACAATTGCAAACACATTGATTAATTCCTTAAGAATGATTATATCAAAGATAATTTCAATGATGACAGTAGGAATTAATCCTGCCAATGTTATCGGTATTGAAACTAATACCCATTCCATTCCATATTGTTTATTCCATACCAATCCAATATCTTTTAATTTCTGGCGATCAAAAGAGAGGAAAACATATACTAAGCCTACACCTACAATTCCATTGACCATACGTATTAAATTAATTTCTAAATTTAAGGGGAGAGCATCTCCATCTGGAATTAACTGCTGAATTAGTGGAAGAATAAAAACTTGGAATGTAAATATTAACATGATAGCTATAGCCATAAAGAGTATAATTCGTAACCAAAGTTGATAAATAGAATGTTTCTTCATGATTAGGAACCTCGTTGAGATGTCTTCAATAAAATGAAAAGATATAGCTCTTAATTCTTTCTATTAACTTACTTGTTTAGATAATATTTTAAACTATATGGAACAACAGATTATCAGTGAAAGTGATTGGTTGCCCCTTTTCTTGCATTTGCAGGTTTAACAGCAGCTGCTTTTGTAAAACAGATTGTTGCCGACTATACAGCTGGTTTTGCTAGGAAAAAATTAGCGAATTCCTTTTTAATAGAAAGGATTGATAATAAATTAGAAAAAAAATTCGGTAAAGAGTTTTTAAAGAAAAAATTAACCCCAGATGTACTTGAAGAGGTTCGTATGGTAATTCATGAAGAATTAGGGGCATTTTCTCCAAAAAAAGACCTTGATGAGCTAATTGTCGGAAGTCTGACAAAGTTAGCTAATGACCATCAGGCGATTCTCTCTAAATTGGATAATGTAGAGTCGTTACTCGAAAAAATTGCCATTCCTCTTGCTTATTCCATGGGAAAAGAGAGTGCTGAAGAAATTCCAGAAGAATTATTAACTGGACTCCTTGAGGGAAGCCTACAAGGGCATAAAGTATCACAAAAAGTATTGAATGAATTAATTGCAGAGAAAAGAATTTCATCTGATGTATCTGAAGCCATTAATGAGTTTCAGTTTATAAAGCGGCTAGGTGAATCTGGTGAATCAGAAATATCACATCTTGTTAAAAAATTTGTTTATTCACCTGAAGAAATCAATAATCTAAGTACTTTGATGGATATTGCTAGTCTTTTAGCAGGGCCAAGTGAGGAGATAGAAAACGTAATTTCTGAATTTGTTTTTAAAATGATTTCAGAAGGTATCAAAACTGAAACGATTGAAAATTCTGTTATATCCTTTTGTTTCTTGATTCATCGGTTAGGAAAGCTAGAACTGCTTTCAGAGAGTGATAGATTATTATTAGGTTCCTTTTTAAGGAAAAACATTCAGAAAATTGATGATCCAACACGTATGGTTGAATCTTACTTTTTATTGTCAAGTATGGGTTTAGCTGGAGATATTGATTCAACATTCATTAAAGAAGTTGTACAACAATACCACAAACAAGGGATTGATACAACTCGTGAGATGAAAGGGCAACTTCGAATTAGTGGGAGACTTGCTCGATTCTTGAGAAAATTAGGATTAAAATCTTCAGATCCTGACCTATCTCTTAGGACAATACGGGTTTTGATAAAAAAAATGGATAAACGGAAGTTTATTCGAAGTACTCCCCTTCTTCAATATCAACTCGAGCGTTTAATGAGTGAAATTAATTTATTTATTGCATATTTTGATACTGAGAAGCTTCAACAAGAGAAATTAGATGAGCTAATAGATCTCTTACAGCTCTTATTAGATATACTTAATCGACCTAGAATTTTTGAATTAGAATTGAATGTCAGAAAAACTGTGATAGAGCTGATGGATAGCACTTATTTTCTGTACGATTTATTAGCTATGCGAAATTCATGGGCTTTATTGACCAAATATCAGTTAGATATAAAGTCTTTATATTCACCTACTTTAGGATCTTATCAAAGAATTTCGATGAATAAGGAAGCATTTGATAGAGCTTTAGGCGATTATTCTCAAAAAAGAATAAAACGAATTGAACGTGATTTACCCGTTCCACCTAAGGCAAAGTCAAGAGAAAAAATTACGGAGAGATAATTCTGAATCAATTAATCTCTACATTCTCCTTAATTTATCCTTTAGCAACATAAAGGTTTTTAACAAAACAGATAAAGATAAATCTCATATGACACATGATTATAATTTCATCCCTGTAGAATCAGAAGAATGTAGATTCGGAGTTGAAACCACCTCACATTAAGTGATTTGGTGCAGTGGTATGTTTAACGGAATAATCTTTGCAGTGATGGCAGATACAGGTCCAATGACTGAAATTAATCTTTCTTCACTTGATGAAACTTCTGCAATGAAACTTAGTATCAGTCTTTTAACTGCCATTGGTTTAGGGGAAAGTCGTGATCAAATAAATCAACTTCATGGATCTTTTCCGGTTCCAGGGAGAAAAGAATTAGCACTAGCATATCCCTTTAATTTAGAAGGTGATGAATCAAAAGATCCGCGAATTCAATTCTCGGGTCGATATTGTACTATTTTTTTATTATTCGATAAAGAGGAAAAGTCACGTGTACTCGATAATTATGGAAATATTGAAAAAATTCTGTTTGAAAGTCTGAAGTCAATCGAAAACCAAAAACAAATCTCTATTCAATATCTTAAAGACATTTATACAAATTTAGAGAGTTTAATTTCTTACACTGAAGGTAAAAGTGCTCCTAGTTCAATTAAGGAGTCTGCAGTCAGTTTTCAAGAGATTCGTGAAGCTCAAACTCGTTATCAAGTATTATCAGCAATCATTCGAGACATAACGCAAGTGCAGACTTCTATTAATTCACTTCTAGATGAATATATGGTATTTACAGATCCTCCTATCTTAGAGGGATCATATTATATGCGTCCAAATGTAAAACCTGAAGAATTTCTAAAAATTTACCCTTTGATTACCCGGTATAACAAGATATTAGCGCAGTTAGATGGTGAAGATAAAGAAACAGTAAAGGAAATAGTGGAAATCTCTGTTTTAGTACGTGTTGGTAACTTATTTTATTGGAAAGCCTTGACTTCTCAACAAACAATGGAATTTGAGAAGGCTCTTGAGTTTTATATGCGTGCAAACCATCTCAGAGATGATTCAATCCTTTATTTAACCATAGGATCTATCTATAGAAAATTAGGGAGAGATGAGGAGGCAAAAGATTGGATTGAAGGAGGATTTTCTCGGATGCGAAAACGGAAAGAGTCTATACGAATATCAAAAAATATGCTTTTTGGCGATGTTAAGTAAAAAAGGGGAAAGAAAAGATTAATCTTCTTCTCTTGCACGGGGAATACGTTCAGGATTTACTCCTGCCTTATTTAATCCCATTTCTCGAGCCAATTCAATAAATGGCAAAACCATTTGAGCAATAGATTTGTAAGCATCCTGTCCTTCACCCAATAAAATCATTTTATCAACATTTATATTTTTAAAGACTTCGGGGAGCATATCAAGTGTTTTTAGCTGAATGTACTTTTCATCCGCTTCACTTAAAGCCTTAGCTTGTTCAAGAATTCCTTGTGCTAAAGCAATCTGAGTTTGACTTATTTTAGCTGCTTCACCCTCTGCTTCAGCTATTAATTGATCTTTTCGTGCCATAGCTTCTTGTCGAATTCGTTCTGCCTCTACTGAAATTTCTTGTGTAACTTTTAAGAATTTTTCAGCTTCAGCTTCAATCTTTATTTTTCTCCGGTTAGTTTCAGCTTCAATAACTGCCCTCTCCTGTTCTAATTGAGCAATTTGAATTTCTCTTTGTTTAGCTTTGGATTCAATCTGAAGTTTTACTTCTTGATCTGTTTCTCCAGTTCTTTGTTTCACTGCAAGATTTCGAAGTTGAACCATTTCTTCCATTTCTGCTTGACGAAGTTGAGCAGTTTGTGCTTCTTCAATCTTTTTTACTGCTTCAAGGTTGTCTTTTAATCGAGCATCGAGTACTTCAACATCTCGAATTTCCACTGATTCTACAGTGATTCCCCAATCTCCTGCAAGATGATGAAGCTCACTTGTGACATTTTTAATAATTTCAGCACGATTCCTAATGATTTGTTCAATTCTCATGTTAGCACATGTAGTTCGAATAATTGCTTCAGTAGCATTCTTAATTGCTTTCTCAACATAATCTGATCGGGCTGGGTTCCAACTAACCTTTGAGAATGATACCTCTGGGTTGGTAACCCGCCAATACACAAAGGCGGTAATAGCAATATCTTGATATTCATGTGAAACAACCTTTTCTCTTGCCTCAAGCAGGGTTTGCTGTACTGTTGTGGGAATTACTATCACTTCATCAAAAATAGGCCAAAGAAATACAGTTCCACCAGTCCCAGCTCGTTTTACTTTCCCTCTCCGAAAATGGATAACATATTCATTTGTTTTATACTTTCGATAACGAGATACATAAAATATGGCGAAGAAAATAAAGACAAATACAAAAAGAATAACTATCCCAGCTCCATAGGGAGCTAGATCAGCTAACAAACTATCTAAATTTTGGAGTACATAAATATTATTCATTATTTACACCTTTATTTGAGCATCAGTCATTAATCCCAACGTATAGATCTCTCATCTGGGATTGGTTTTTTATTTTCCTCTGATGAGGGCCATTCATCGATTATTACGGCATTTAAACCAATTTGGATAACGTAAGCTTCCATATCTTTCGCTATAGCTCCATATCTGGTTTTTGCAGCTATTTTAATAGGGCCATGAATTGAGGATGTCTCAATTACAACTAATCCCCCATCCGTGTCAACTGTTGTAATAGTTTTAACCTTATCATCGATTTTTATTGTTTGAAGAGGTGTTTCATAGATATCTGAAACAGCTAATTTTCCCCAAAGTTTGGAAATACCATATGTAGCTCCAATAGGGATAATAAAAGTCAATCCTATAATAAAAATTGGATTTATTGAAGTTTGAAGAAGAATGGTGCCTATTCCACCAAATGTCATTAGAAAAGTACCAAGTAATAGCATTAAAGGAGTAGGATTGTCTGCTTCAAATGCATGGTCCTTAATATCAAAGTGTTTATCTACATGAAGACCTACATCATGATCAATATCTAGGTCAATGTCAGAATCAATATCTGCATCCCCTAAATCCATACTCCCATGATCTAAAGATACATCATGATCAATATCATGATCTATGTCAGTATCATGATCGAAAATATGGCTTCCTTGAAGAAATAGCGTTAGAAAGAATAGTATTAATCCTGAGATTAAACTACCTAAACAAATTTGCTCAAGGAGTAATAAGATGGTATCTATTTCTATCAGTGCCATATTGCTCATCTATACCTCAGCATGACCAGAGTTATATATATAATGTTCTCGGAAATTAGTAAAATAATGGTTACCAAAGATATCGTTCTATTCAACTAAGATTTTTTATCAGTTGTTACAATATTAATTTTCTAGTTGTTTAGTAAAGATAGTGGAGAATAAATCAAGGTTTAAATCTCTAGAAGTGGAATTATTACATCTATTAAGAGTTGATTTTTTAAATAGCATAATGATTAATTTTATTATGCTATAATCTGAAATATCTTGGAATCCTTCTTTTTACATAAAAATTAAGTTAAGATAGATTAATTAGAATTTTACCCATCTCTCTCATATGGGTGAAAATGAACTAGCCCCTATATTTAAATAGTTTCTTAGAAGTATAAGTTCAGTGCAGCATTTACGATTTCTATCATTTAAACACATGAAAGACCACAGAGAAAGGATCTTCCTACGATATAAGACCATAAATAATTCTAAGACCCTTCATCTCTAATGCATTAAATAGAAAGGTTTTGGGCAAACCATGTTTAAACGGATTCTTATTGCTAACAGGGGAGAGATCGCTAAACGAATAATAAATGCTGCTCAAGAGATGGGAATTGAGACTGTTGCAATCTATTCTGAAGTTGATGAAGATTCTGTACACGTCCACGCTGCGGACTATTCATACCCCCTAGGCGATCCAACCCCTGCTAGTAGTTACTTAAACATGGAAAAAATAATCAAAATTGCATTAGAAAGTCAATCGGAAGCAATTCATCCTGGTTATGGATTTCTTTCAGAGAACTCTGAATTTGCACAGAAAGTTATTGATAATGGAATTATTTTTATTGGTCCTACACCTGAGGCAATTTTTTCAGTAGGCGACAAAATCCAAGCAAAAAAAACGATGAAGAAAGCTGGAATACCAGTAATTCCAGGATATCACGGTGGTTCACGAAATATAGATTATCTTTTAAAGAAAGCAAGAGACATTGGTTTTCCTTTAATGATCAAGGCTACAGCTGGAGGAGGGGGACGTGGTATGCGTATTGTTGAATCTGAAGATGAATTTATTGAGTCGTTCGAAAGCGCAAAAAGGGAGGCTAAAGGTGCATTTGGCTCTGGTGATGTGTTTTTAGAGAAATATCTCCCACATATTCGTCACATTGAATTTCAAGTATTAGGAGATAAGTACGGAAAGATTATTCATTTGAATGAAAGAGAATGCTCAATACAACGGCGTCATCAAAAGATCATAGAGGAAACCCCATCCACAGCTTTAAATCCAGAGCTTCGTAAAAAAATGGGAAAAATAGCTATCTCTGCTGCTCAAGCTGTGAACTATTCGAATGCAGGTTCTGTTGAATTTGTATTAGATGATACAACTGGAAAATTTTATTTTCTCGAGATAAACGCAAGACTTCAAGTGGAACATGCCATTACTGAAGCTGTTACAGGTATTGATTTAGTGAAATGGCAAATTAAAATAGCTGCAGGACAGAATTTGACTATAAATCAAGAAGATATAATCTCTAGAGGACACGCTTTGGAATTCAGAATTTATGCTGAAAATCCCGAAAAACAATTTCTTCCCTCTTCAGGTACAATATACCAGGTTCAAGTACCTGTAGGGGTGAATATTCGGAATGATCTTGGAATTTCCACCTTGGGTGGGAGAATTTCGACTTACTATGATCCAATGATAGCAAAACTTATTGTCCATGCTGAAACCCGTGAAGAGGCAATTCAAAAGATGAGATGGGCACTGAGGAATTACAGTGCTCAAGGAATTCCTACAAATATCGCATTTCTTCGTGAAGTGTTAAATAAAAAAGCTTTTCAAGAGGGAGATACTCATACTACTTTTGTAGAAAATCATTTTAATAAATGGCAAGGGAATCAAAAAGAAACTCCAGTCGAAGTTTTCTTAGCTGCAGCCTTATTTGAGGTAATGGAACCCTTTTTGTCTACGGGGCAAGACACTGCATCAAATTCCTTAATAAATGGCATCGATCATTATTATTCACCTTGGTCCAAATTAGGAACTTGGGGACGTGAATCCTTAGATGCAATGTCTGGAAAACTGACTACTACTATCGGAAGAGGGAAAGCAGTAATTAAGAAGATATTACCAAAAGTTGGAGATGATTTTCACTCTTCTTTTCTACCTGATTCAGATCCTCACTCCCCTTGGCGAAAAATGGGTTCTTGGCAGCTTGGAAAAAAGAACACAAGAAAATTATAGTTGAATTTTTGTGACGAAGTATGAGTGATATTTTTACATTTGATGATGGTCGTAAACGACGTGAGGTAAGATTAAGAAGGGATGAAAAAAATAATTTTTTTGTTGTAGTCGGAGATAAAGAAATTCAGGTTCAAGCAAAGGTTTTAGGGGTGGGGCAATTCCAATTTACTTTAGATAATATTATTTACAAAGTTAATGTTTCAACGAATGGAGATACTCGATTTATTCATCTAGATGGTGAAGATTACGAAATTCGTCGTGTTTCATCTCTAGAAACCGAGTTCGATGAAATAGATGAGGCAGAAGGAGGATTAAAAAGCCCAATGCCTGGTCGAATAGTAAAAATATTTGTTAAACAGGGACAAAAAGTTAAAAGGGGGCAAGATCTCATTTCAATCGAAGCGATGAAGATGGAAAACAGAATCACAGCGCCTTACGATGGCATTATTACTAAAATATTGTTTTCTGTTGGTGATCAGGTTGAAGCAAATATCCCTCTAATCGAGTTAGAAAATATCGAGTCAGAAGAGATCAATGAAGAATAAAGATTAATAGCGTTTTAGTTTACATTTTCTTCTGATTTATTTCAAAATGAGAACATTTTTTCACTTGATTAACAGTCTTTCTACTTAAATTAAGCAATATATTGGTCTATCATCAAATAAAACTAATAATAGTAACGATTTTACAAAGGGAAATTGTATGCCAATAATAAAGAGTAAAATTGATGTAAATTCTGCTGCATTCAAAGAAAATACCAAGCATTATCAGAATATCCTTCAACAATTAAGAGATACATTAGAAAAAATCAGAGCAGGTGATCCAGAAGCTCTTGAAAAACACTTAAGTAGAGATAAAATTCCCGCACGACAACGGATTCAGAAATTATTAGATCCTGAAACTCCTTTTATGGAATTAAGCCCTCTTGCAGCATTTGGTTTATATGATAATTCATGTCCTTATGCAGGTATAGTAACAGGCATTGGAATGGTAGCTGGAAGGGAAGTGATGTTTATTGCGAATGATGCAACGGTTAAAGGAGGAACTTATTTTCCAATGACTGTAAAAAAGCATCTAAGAGCTCAGGAAATTGCTGAAGAAAATCACCTTCCTTGTGTTTACCTAGTAGACTCTGGTGGGGCATTTTTACCTTTACAAGCAGAGGTCTTTCCAGACCGTGAACATTTTGGACGTATTTTTTATAATCAGGCACAGATGTCCTCTAAAGCGATTCCTCAAATTAGCGTAGTAATGGGTTCTTGTACAGCAGGAGGAGCCTACGTCCCTGCTATGTCTGATGAAACTATTATTGTCAAAGGAACAGGAACAATCTTTTTAGGAGGTCCACCATTAGTAAAAGCTGCTACTGGTGAAGAAGTATCAGCAGAGGATTTAGGTGGTGCTGATGTTCATTGTCGAACTTCAGGAGTAGCAGATCATTATGCAACTAATGATGAACATGCATTGGCGATGACAAGAACCATCATTGAACATCTAAATTTACCCCCTAAAACAAGGCTTGATATTCGAGCTCCTGAACCTCCACAATATGAAATTGAAGAAATTTATGGAATACTACCAAAAGATCCAAAACTTGCTTATGATGTACATGAAATAATTGCTAGAATTGTTGATGGATCGAAATTTCATGAGTTCAAAGCATTGTATGGAACGACTCTGGTATGTGGTTTTGGAAGAATAATGGGATATCCAGTTGGTATTTTAGCAAATAACGGAGTTCTTTTTTCTGAGAGTGCCTTAAAAGGAACTCATTTTATCAATTTATGTTCTGAAAGGAAAATTCCCTTAGTTTTTTTACAAAACATCACAGGATTCATTGTTGGGAAGGAAGCCGAAGCAGGAGGTATTGCAAAAGACGGTGCCAAACTAGTCATGGCTGTCAGTAATACTTCGGTACCAAAAGTTACGATTATTATAGGAGGATCCTATGGTGCTGGGAATTATGGAATGGCAGGACGAGCTTATTCTCCTCGATTTTTGTTTATGTGGCCAAATGCACGGATTTCAGTTATGGGTGGTGAACAGGCTGCAAATGTACTAGTTACTGTTAAAGAATCTCAGTTAGCTCTTAAAGGAGAGAAATTGACAGAAGAAGCTCGAGAAAAGATTATGATGCCAATATTGGAGAAATATGATAGAGAATCAAGTGCTTATTACTCAACTGGTAGACTTTGGGATGATGGTATTATTGATCCAGCTGATACTAGAATTGTTTTAGCACTTTGTATTTCAGCCTCTTTAAATGCACCAATTCCAGATACGAAATTTGGCGTTTTTAGAATGTAAATATAACAATTCTTAAGGTAAGGAAACATCAATGCATAAGTATGATACGGTTAAGGTCAAAATTAGTAATTATGTTGCTATAGTGACATTATCGAGACCAGAAATCCATAATGCTTTTAATTCTTTAATGATAGAGGAATTAACAACTGTTTTTAAGCTTCTTGAGAATGATGAGGAAGTTAGAATCATAATTCTCACAGGAGAAGGTAAATCTTTTTCTGCTGGTGCTGATGTGAATTATATGCGAGAAAGTAAAGAATTCACATATGAAGAAAATGAAGATGACGCACTAAAACTTGAAGAATTATTTTATACAATCTATAAAATCCCGAAACCTGTAATTGGGAGAATCAATGGTTCTGCATTCGGTGGAGGAATCGGTTTAATTTCAGTATGTGACATATCACTTATAGTTAAAAACGCTAAATTGGCTTTCTCAGAAGTAAATCTAGGAATTCTTCCAGCGGTTATAAGCCCATATGTTATATCAAAAATTGGTTTTTCAAACGCAACAAGATTTTTCCTAACTGGCGAAAGATTTGATGGTCAAAAGGCCCTTGATATTGGATTAGTTCATGAAATAGCTGAAAATTTAGAGGAATTAGATCAAAAACTCTCTGAGATTATTAGCCACCTTTTTAGTAGCAGTCCTGCTGCAATGAAAAGTATTAAAGAAGTTCTTAATCAGAACCGTGGTTCAGAACTAAAATCTATTCGAGATTACTGCATAAAAAAAATTGCAGAGGTTAGAACCTCTGATGAGGGAAAAGAAGGACTCACAGCTTTTGTTGAGAAACGTTCCCCACGCTGGAAGATTTCCTCCCAGAGTAATTTATTCAAAGATCTTAATATAGATGAAAAATGATGGAATATCACTATAATAATGTGATTGAAGAAAAAAAGCCAACAATTGTCTTTATTCATGGAGCTGGAGGAAGAATCGAGCAATGGAATGTACAAATAAATTTCTTTCAAAAACAGGGATTTAAAACATTGGCAATAAATCTTCCTGGTCATGGAAAAAGTCCGAGGTTAGAAAAAATCTCAATTGAGAATTATTCAAAAGCAATAACTACTCTATTCTCTGATCTTCAATTAAATTCATTGGTTCTCGTTGGTCACTCAATGGGTGGTGGGATTGTTCAACATCTGGCAATGAATGAAGGATTGAGAATTCATGCTATTATATTAATTGGAACGGGAGCTAAATTAAATGTAGCACCAGCTATTATTGAGATGATTTCCAATAATTTTAATGAAGCAATGAATTTTATGGGGCAATATGCTTACTCTAATAACATTGATCTAAAAATCATTGAACAAAACGAAAGGTTAATACGGTCTAATGGAAAAGAAATTCTATTAGCTGATTTTGAAGCCTGTAGAAATTTTGATCAACGAACTGAGATTTCTAGGATCAAAAGTCCAGCACTGATTATTTGTGGAGAAAAGGATCAAATGACGCCAGTGAAATTTTCTACCTATCTTCATGAACACATAAAAAATTCTAGATTGGAAATAATTCCCTCTGGAGGTCATTATATTTTTCAGGAAAAACCAGATGAAGTCAATAAAATAATGCTGAACTTTTTATTATCAATTCATAACAATGGGAAATGAACTACCATATTCCACAAAATTCTTTAGATACTGTCCAAGGTTGAATTACAACATATTAATGGGGTTTTCTATGACTATAGAATCAATTTCAGAAAAATTAGGATTTAAAAAGGATGATAAACTTGTTATAATTCATATTGATGACATGGGTTTTTCACATTCTTCAAATATTGGGTCTTTCAAATGTTTAGACTTTGGTGTTGCGACTTGTGGTTCTGTTATAGTCCCTTCAGCTTGGTTTCTTGAAACAGCGTCTATTTGTAGATCAAATCCGCATTATGATGTTGGTGTACATCTAACACTAACATGTGAGTATGAAACATATCGTTGGCGGGCTCTATCTAGTGTTGATCCTGAAACTGGATTATTAGATCACGAAATGTGTCTCTGGCGAACTACCGAAGAAGCGTTAGCAAATGTAACTCCAGAAGCAGCAGAAAAAGAAATGACAGATAACCACCCCGGAAAAGTGGAGGTGCAGGTGATCGAGTTCATTGACCGCAACGACCA
>Ga0209536_100002233_pt1 | contig 31508 bp, 21 predicted proteins | sample DeeMarSeWOR28_12_FD_187461 | JGI IMG/M metagenome (GOLD analysis project Ga0209536, IMG submission 187461) | Marine sediment microbial communities from White Oak River estuary, North Carolina - WOR-2-8_12 (SPAdes) (version 2) | ecosystem: Environmental > Aquatic > Marine > Intertidal zone >... | reverse complement strand
TTACAGACTTGAATTGAAACTGAAAGCTATGAAGAATCCTGACAAAGCTATTCAATATCTTAAACAACTGCTTCAGAGCATCCCGACAAAGTCGGGAGGATCATAGGTCCTTCCGAAGGAATCCCTTTGGGAGAATCCTATAGCTCCCACCATAAAAAGCCTGATTACAAAACGTATTAAGGCTTTTTTTATTTTCTGGCTTTTCTAAAATCCCGCTGACTATGTATGGAGTGTGTATGGACTTTGTATGGAGTACTTCCCTACTGAGAATTGAATTAATGAATGAAGAATTTATTTGATTGGAAAACATTAATTCTAAAATAGCATATCGAAGGTTAATTATCCAGCAAATGGCTGATAATGCATCAGTGGTTTAACTATGAGCATAGATAAAATAATTTTTATAATTTATTTTCTAGAGGTTGAAAAGGGCGGTCCTTGCAATAATGACAAAGTGGATCACCACAAGTTTCTTCCAGCCACTCATTACAATTCGGACAAAAATAAGCATCATAAAGTTCATAAAATATTTGAATTTGGTTGCAATGAGGACAACTTTTATCATCAATAAATCCGTAAATTAAATCATCATTTATCAGAACCAAACCACGAGTTTCATCTTCAATTATATTCATTTTGTTTATTTACTAAAATATTTTTATAGGTACAATTAAAGTCTTGGTCTTTATATAGAGTAAATTGTTTCATTAAATTCACCATAAGGCCATTCCTTTTGTAAAATCCCATCAATTAAAATCGTAACCTTCCCAAATTTATCTTCATTAACATCATAGTATAACCAGTAAGGACTATCTTCACCTTCGTGGATAACTTGAATTACAATCTCTTTGCACGAATCGTCTTCAATGGATGTTACAACTTTTAACCTAGGTTTTTTAAGCAAATGTGCTTTTGCCCAATCTCTATAACGAGGAGGCAAGTCATCTATTCTATCGTTAATTCGGCGTCTAATTTTTTTTAATAACTCTTTATCTAATGACATAACATACTTGAAATATAAGAAGATGATTGTGTTGTGATACACTCATTTCAACAAAACCATCTTCTTAGTTTCAACAAAAGAACCTGCTTGTAATCTGTAGAAATAAACTCCACTTGGTAAATTTTTTGCATTCCAATTTATTTCATAAGAGTCTGCTTGTTTTTCTTCATTAATTAAAGTCTCTATTTCATTTCCTAAAACATCATAAATCTTTAGTGTAACAAATCTTAATTCCGGGATTTGGTATTGTAAAGTCGTTGTCGGATTGAAGGGATTGGGGTAGTTCTGATGTAAACTGAAATCTGAGAAAAATACATTTTCATCCATTTCTGTTGGTGAATCAGGCGAAAGTTTTATTAACCAAAGGTCACCAATCAAACCGCATCTACCTCGGTAATAGCTCCCAGTTACTATGTATCCACCATCGGTTGTCTGATTAATATACATTGCTTCTTCTGGATAGCCATCATCAAGTCCAAGATGTATTCTTTTATCCCAAATTTTTTCACCTTGTGAATCAGTTTTAATTACATACACATCGTTTTCTGTAATTGCGTTGCTAGATGTTCCTGCTAAGATAAATGTTTGATCTTCCAGCTGTTGAATACAAAATGCGGCACTTGTATTTGTTGAACCGCCAATAGTCTTTTGCCAAGTTATAATCCCAAGTGCATTTGTTTTAAGCAATTTTATCTTTCCATCTTTTTCCCCTGTTATAATAAATCCGTCATCCATAGTTTGAGCTATTGAATTAATATTTATACCATAAAACTTTCTGGTCCACAGTGTATCACCTATTGAATCTGTTTTAATAATCCAGGCTAATCCGTTTTGATCACTATATCCTCCAATTATGTAGCCATCGTCACTTGTTTGATGAACTTCTATTGTTTTACAAATCGAATAATGATATGCACCACCGTATGTTTTTGTCCATAAGGTATCCCCCACAGAATTTATCTTAAATAAAAAAATTGCATCCTGTGATGCAATCCACTTCAAACCCAAGATTATAAAACCATCATCATTAGTCTTTTCAATGAAATTGCCGTGAATGCCATCACCGTCTCCATATGACTTTGTCCAGAGTGTATTACCTTCTGAACTAGTGCAGAGTAGAAATATACCGTGATCCTGTTCTCCTACAAAAATATAATTGTCCTCAGAAGTAGTTTCGATAGAATAGCACCTGCCCCACCCACCAATGTTAGACCATAAAATATGACCAGAAGAATCTGTTTTAATCATCCACCAACGATATTCATCGGGTTGAGGAAAATTATTGCCAGCTAAGACATAACCTCTATCTATGGTTTGTTTAACTGAAGTGCACGATCCTCCGCCGTTAGATATGATTTTTGTCCACATTGTATCTGGTGCTTGGGAAAATGATGAATGGAAGATGGCTACCACTAATACAATATTTATAAGTAATGTTTTCATATATCCTCCTATTTCAATAAAATCATTTTCTTAGTATCTACAAAAGTTCCCGTTTTAAGCTTACAGAAATAAACTCCATTCGGTAAATTTTCTGCATACCACGTAATCTCATAAGTGCCTGCCGGTTTTTCTTCGTTAACTAAAGTTGCTATTTCATTTCCCAAAACACCATAAATTTTAAGTGTAACAAAACTCAGTTTAGGAATTTGATATTTGACTGTTGTTATTGGGTTGAAGGGATTGGGGTAGTTTTGCTTCAACTCAAATTCTTTAAAAATAAAATCTGAATTGACCCCAGTTACTGAATCAGAAGACAATTCTGCAAGTAAAATGCTCGACTCAGACGGAAAATCAAACCAAATTGTCCCGACAAGTATATAACCACCATTGTTATTTTCTATTATGGAATTACCAATATCATCGTTTTCAGTTCCGAATGATTTTGACCATAGAGTATTGCCTGAATCATTTATTTTAATTATCCAGAAATCTTTATCTCCCTGGCTGAATGACGTGGTGTATCCTGTTATGATGTAGTTGCCATCCGATGTTGGTTGCAAAGAATTACCATATTCATTCCCTACATCACCGTAGGTCTTTGACCAGGTAAGATTACCAAATGGATCGGTCTTTATTAAACGAATATCACTAGAATCATAGAGCATGATTAAAAAACCATCGTCCGAAGTATGGCATAACTTATTGTTTGTTAAATAATCAGAATAAAAATTGTAAGTTTTAATCCAAATACTATTACCCACCGAATCAGTTCTCATCAGATATACCTTTGATGAAGAGAGGATCCCTGTAAATATATTGCCGCCGTCTTCTAATTGAATTACGGATGAAGTTTTTTCTACATCATAATATTTTTGCCATAACAATTCTCCCTCTGAATCAGTTTTAATTAAGGAACCATATAAATTTCGATTAAAACTTAATTCACCCACACCTGTGTCATATATGGATAAAATATATCCCCCATCATCTGTTTGCATTCCACCAGTTGTTTCCCAAGTATCACCTGGTAATGTTTTTACCCAAATAGTGTCTCCAATGTCGTCAATTTTTATAAGAAGTGGCCAGGATAGATAATGTGCAAATCCAGTTGCAAAAACTGTATAATCACCGCTCATCGTCTTTTCCATTGAATGTGCCCTTTCGTTATCGATACATCCAATAATGATTCTTGTCCAAATTGTATCACCAAGGTTATTCGTTTTTATTAAAATAATTTTACCATATCCTTGATTACCTATTATCAAATATCCTTCATCATTTGTTTGTTGAATCTGAACAGCACTTCCCTCACATAACATCTTTGTCCATAAAGTATCAGGCGCTTGAGAAAATGATGTGATATGAAATAAAAGAATTGCTATAAAAATTGAGTATAAGTTTTTCATAACAACCTCCTAATATTTTTTTATTAATAAATTTACTTCATCAACACCATCTTCTTAGTCTCAACAAAACTTTGTCCTGAGCCTGTCGAAGGATCGACTGCTTGAATTCTATAAAAATATATCCCACTTCCCAAGTTTGTTGCATTCCAAGAAATTTCATAAGTGCCAGTTGGTTTTTCTTCATTGACTAACGTTTCTATTTCATTGCCAAGTATGTCATAAACTTTGACTAACACATTGTTTCTCTGAGGAATTGAGTATTGTATTGCTGTGGCCGAGTTAAACGGATTGGGATAATTTTGTTTTAAGTTGAAATCATTAACCGTATTATTGCCCTTATCTTCCTTAACATCAGTGGAGCCATCTAAAATCTTACCCCATATTCTCATCGAGTTATATGTTTTCCCCTGATATTCACCCGTCCATCCAGAGTAAACCACTAATACTTTATTTCCTGAACCCTTTACCAACGCTGGTTGTATTTGGTCTCCCTCCTTTGTTGAAATTGGAAATGAATCAATAACATTTCCCGCTGTATCTACCTTTGCACAATAAATATCTGCTTCTGGTCCATTTCTATAATCTTCCCATACTACAACATAATTCTCACCATCAAAAGCTATTTCTGGATTTACTTGATTGCTGTCTGCTATTGAAATTGGAAAACCAAGTGTATCAAGGACTTCTCCAGAAGGTGTTACGCGAGCACAATAAATATCATAGTAATCTAAACTATCCTTACTTTGCCAGACTACTAAATAATTTGTCCCATCAAAAGCAACGGAAGAATTTCCACCATTCATACCTGGTGAAATCTGAATCCAACTTGAATCAATTACTGCCCCTGAGGTGTCAACTCGACATCCTCTTGGTCCCCCACGAACTATAAAATAATTTTCACCGTCAAATGAGACAGATTCAAGATCTACATCAAGAGAATAAAAATAGTTTCCTAACTGACCATTTGGGTAGACTATATGCACGCCCATCGAAGACCGATGAGCAGAGTTGATATAACCCACCAAATAGTTCGATAAACCAAAACAGATTTTCAGGTTGCTGATTGAGGATTCATCACCGTGTTCAATTTTTATATCGTATGGATAAATTAGCTCTCCATTTGTATCATAACACAATGCTCTTAATTCCCAACCAAAAAATGGGGCAATCGCATCACCTTCGTGAACCACAAAAAAGTTGCTTCCGTCAAAATCAACGGCAGGTTGTTCTCTATGATTGTGGTTCAAAATCAAAGTTTTATTTTGAAATATTCCCTGCTCGTTCAATACTGCACCGTGAAGATTAATTGGAGTTAAACGATTATCTTCCCAAAAGACAATAAATTTATTCCCATCAGATGAAACGGTCGGATTAAATTGTTCGCAGGTTACTGTGGAAATAGTATCTATCAGGAATTCTTCTTGAGCAAGTAATTTAATTTGTAGTAATAATAAGGCAATGAATAGTAATGATAAATGTTTCATAACAACCTCCTTGTAAAATTTTCTTTAATTATTTACGCTACTTCATCAACATTTATCCTCCGAAGCATTAGCGTAGGAGGACCATCTTCTTTGTTTCAACAAAATCTCCAGCCTTTAATTGATATAAGTAAACACCACTTGAAAGCGCAGAGGCGTTAAAACTTACATCATAATATCCTGCATCTTTCGTTTCATTTACGAGCAGTATTACTTCTCTCCCAATTATATCATATATCTTCAACTCAACAAATGATCTTGCAGGTATTCCATACTTAATTGTTGTTGCTGGATTAAATGGATTAGGATAGTTTTGAAACAGTTCATAATTGACTGGTAGTTTTACGACACCTTCATAGTTAATACTGCTTACACTGTCTGGATAAGAATCAAGCCAATAGGACCAATCATTTATTTTTATATTGAATGTGAATCGAAATCCACCTGTAAAATTTGAATCAACATATACTATATATTCCCCTGGATGAGTAATAACTTCTTGAGGATCTATGCTTGAAAGGAATAGAATACCAGATATTGAAGTTATCGTTGTATCATCAGATGACATATTTATATATAGGTTCTCAAGTGTAAGGGAAAGTCCATCATTTTTTATAATAGGTTTTACCTCATATCTATTGAAAGTTGAATCATAGCTTATATTTAAGTCTACTATATTTATTGGTCCCGCTGTTGTAACTCTATTTACGTTTTCAATTGTAAATGTGTCACCAGTAGTGTGGTCTGTGGTTTCCACATCTAGTTTGAAAAGATCTTCATAATTTGGAGTAAACCATGTCCCCTGCCACAAATCACCAATCTCCATTTCAATTAGTTCAACAGAATCGACTAAAGTGTTGTTTAAATCTTTAACATATATATAGGCAGTAATATTACTTGAGTTTGGATTTTCTATCATAGCTGAAACAGTAATGGAATCATTTCCCGGAGAAGCATAGTTTGAATCTGTCATCACATCGTGCCCAAAAATCAAATTATTAATCCATTCAAGTGCATCCTCAGCTATGGTATCGTAACCATTTCCTACATCATCAGCACTAAACCATATAGGATAATCTAAGGGATACTCCTTACGATTAAGATAAAATCCTGGTTGACTCAAATGAAACATATCAGCTTTTGAATATCTTAATAGCCAGTCTGGAAAATTCGTGATTCTCTCGTTCCAACCTAAGTTGGCAGCTGTTGGTTTTCCGAAAGTTCTTAAAGTTGATAAGTATTTTAACCTGTATGCATTAACATCACCCATGCTAAAACAAGCTGGTCCAAGTAATACCGCAATGGGTCTTTCATATTGGTTTGGTGCTTGTCCGGGTAGTCTACAAATTGACGGAGTATTTGCTGGACATAAATTCCAGTCAGTGGGTGAGCATCTAAATGCATCATCAATTGTGAAAGTTAGATCGTTACATAAAATTCCGAATGAGTCATACCAGAGTGATGCCCCTCCTTCGCTCGATCTCATATCAATAATTAAACCATCCGTATTCTTAAGTGCATTTATAGCTTCATAAAATTGCAGGTCTCCTGCAGTCTCGGGCCACATGGAAAAAACATATATATATCCGATGTTCGAGTTTTCTAATATGCCATAAGTAACTATTTCTCCGTTCCAATATGCGGGGAATGGAATATTGGGAATTTCCAACTGTTCATTATTCAGCATATCGGGAATATTCAAATTAAGTAGTGGGGCAACAGATAAATGTTGTGTTTCACCGGTAGAGTGTTTGTAAATATCAATAGTATCAAAAAGATGCCAATTCATTCCTGCTGTAATATGAATTGCACTATTAAAAGAGCTTTGTGATCCAGTCGTTCCACCGCAACCCCAAACCACACCTGTTCTTCCTCCAAATGCAGGTAATTCTGCTTCAATTAACTCCTGCACTATATCCTTCCACATTACACCTTCATATCCAAGGATAATATCTCCAGGTTCAAGATTGAGAGGATGATTATCAACAACACGCAATACAAGTGTAGTACTATCCTCCAAGACTGTTGTTACTGCTCCAAAATGTTTAATGGAAAATTTGTGACCGAAAATAAGAACTGGAATCCCTGGATTTAACGGTGTTTCGACTACACCTTTATCATAAGCATAAGTGTGCCCATCTTGTAAATGGGATGAAAAATAATACATAATTGCAGAGAATCTTCCACGACTTGTGTTTGAATCAATTTTTGAAAAGTAATGTTGTTTGAATGAATTCCATGATGTGTCAGTAAATCCCAATGAAAGAAAACCATCAAATTTTTCTTCCAGCTTTGTAACATAGGCATTGAAAATTTGCCGCTTCTGGGCTAATGGTAATCCGGGTCCCCAGGTTGTATCAATTATGTATTGCCAATCGGATTTAGATTCATAGAAAGATTTTGGCGGCAGTTCTTGAATATTGGGGTCGTGACTTCTTACATTAAAGAAAATTGGCTCCTGAGTCTGCTCGGTTAATATTTGGGGATATATTGAAAGTTGAAAGTAACAAATAGCAACAGCAAAAAGTAAAAAGTTTTTCATAACAACCTCCCTGCACTATTTTTTAAACAAAATTTATTTAATCAATACCATCTTCTTTGTCCCGCCAAGTCGGGATTTCGTCCCGATACATCGGGACTCAATTTCTATTTGATTAGCAGCATCTTTTTTGTTTCTATATAGCTGCCAGCCTTCAACTGATAGAAATATACGCCTGAAGCGTATCCGCCTATGGCGGAAACGGAACTGGTTAATGATGAAGCGTTGAACTCAATCTCATATATTCCTGCATTTTTTTCCTCGTTTACTAAAGTTTCAATTTCGTTACCAAGTACATCATAAATTCTAAGTGTGACAAAACTTATTTCTGGAATTTGATATTTGATTGTTGTTATTGGATTGAATGGATTGGGGTAATTTTGTAATAAAAAGTAGTTGTCCAGAGAAGTAACTTTCTCTGAATACGTGATAATTGCATCTAATTGCGTCCATCCCTCGTCAGAAACAACAACATTGTGGAATAGAGTATCAAAACCTTCTCCAGACACTTCTACAGTATAAGTCCCGGGTTGCAATAATCTGTAATATCTTCCGTACAGACTATCAGTCATTCGTGGTTCAATTATTCCTTCGTGGTGCGGTAATTCTAATTCAAGAATTTTTATTCTTGCCGGTATGGGATTACCACTAATAGGATCTCTTTCCATTGTTATAATTCCAGTCAATCCAGGACCCCTGGTAACTCTGTCAAGTAAATACAAAGCTCCCGGTATATTATCTTGAGCAACTTGCAAAGCCACCTGTCCTGGAGCCATCCATTCTGTTCCTACTTCAACAGTAAACTCAAGAGCACCAGGTACAGCATACATCCAACAATCACTATAGCCACCGCCATCACACGCTAATGGTTCAATATTATATTGACCAATCGTGTTTAATTTTGGAATTCTTCTAGAAATGCTATCAGCTATTTCAATAAAGAGATCTGCATCTGGAGCTGAATAACTACCATAGAAGGTAGTAGCTCCAACCCACTCGGCATATGAATGATATGTAATAGATAGTACAAATTTTTGTTTAAACGCCAAGTTTCGTTTGGCAACAGTTTCTTTTTCTGAAAATGGATAAGGTCCTCGGTATCGATTGTGCCAGGGGTAACCGGAACCTCCCAAATCCCACATAAAATCGTAGTTCCTGTTTAAATCTACTCCGTCAAAGTTAGAATTGAATACTCCATTAGTATCATTGTCACGTTGATTTTTCATCCACCAGGGATTGGTTAAGCTATCATCTACAACATATTTCCATCCGTCAGGGTTAAGCATAGGAACAATAAAAATTTCAACGTTATTCACCCAGAAGGTTACAAGAGAATCTGATCCGTAATTACTGAGTAAATAATCGATTAATGCTATACATACTTCCATACTCTGTGGTTCTCGTGAGTGATGCATTCCATCAAACAAAATCGCTGGTTCATCTTCCTCTATCTCTGGATTATCAGAAATCTTTATAGATGGAATAAAGTAACCCTGAAATTGGCTTTCTCCTAAAGTATCTAAACAAGTAATGGCGGGGTAAAGATTTGATAAGGAATCCAAAAAATTCCAAATTTCTTCGTACGTATGATATTCAGGATCAGCGAAAAGTATTTTTTCAGCACCATAGACTCGATTTGATCTTGTATCCCGCCCAAGAGATTGAGTGAATACTTTAATTGTAAGCATCAATGAAGTTATTAACATATATAAAATCATATGCGAGGTTTTCATTTCTTAATTCTTTCCCGATTTAACTATTATCGAATTCAGTAAATTGATTTTAATGATTTACTTGCATCTTGATTATTTGCACCGTTCCACTGAAAATCTTTTATGCACCAACCCAGTGCCCATCCAGAGTCAATACTTGTATAGTACTCAGTGCACTGATAAGCTTTCTCAATTAATGATGCTTTCTCGTTTCTTTCAAGAAATGAATTTACTGTCACAACCACTTTGTTTAAAAACTCTTCTGCCGTTTGCCAACCAGTGTTATTATTCTTAAAGTAAACCAAACAGAAATGTTCCTGCTCTTTATCAGTGTAAGGTTGCCAAGATGAACCGCCATTAGTAGTGATCATAATAGAACAGTAAATGTCTGCGCACCAGAGCTTTCGCTCTGTGCGGTCAGGCTTAAAGGAATTCGTGTCTGGTTTCCAATGTTTGCCACCGTCATTGGAATGAAGTACTTCACCTAATTTTGAAACTGCCCAGCCACTTTCAGAATCTGAAAATGATATTGAATAGATTTTAAAACCTTTCATTGGTGCACTATCCCAATAAGGTCTAGTCTGTGAAAAAATGAATAGTGAATTCAAAATCGATAAAGCAAATACAATTAATACTAGTTTCATTTTCTTCCTCCTTTCACATTAAGTCAATGAACGAAAATGTATATTCACAGTTCTAACGTTCATTTTTACTGCAATGGTAATTATAATTGGATGGGATTTCTAACGCTGAAGTATCGAAGATTGACGGATTCGTAACATATCTACAATTCGAGTGAAATTTCAGTCTCTAAGATTATTTTTTTGAGTAATAACTGATTTAAATCTGGGGAAAATTGAAATAATCAGAATATGGAAGATTTCAAAAATTATCTTGCCAAAATGGAGCTGGATTGATCAATAAGAAATAAAATTAATACTCAGCCAGTATTTTGTTTCTATTTCAATATGATCATCTTTTTTGTCTCAACATAAATTTTTTCTGACTTTGTTGCAGAATTTCTTACTAGCATTTCGTAGAAATATATCCCACTGGATAGATTAGCTGCATTAAATAAAACCTTGTGAATCCCAACCGGTTTTTCACCTTCAACTAAAGTTTCGACCTCGTTACCTAATATATCGTACAATGTTATTTCAATGTAGGATATCTCTGCAATCGAATATTGTATTCTTGTTTGGGGATTAAAGGGATTTGGGTAGTTTTGATAAAGTACAAATTCAGAAGGCGTTGAGGCTAAAAACTCTTCCTTGACCTCTACAATAATAGGTTCTGGTTCCCAGGGCATGAAGAAAACCCAATCACTTACTTTGCTCCCTGAGCCAAACGGATTTAGAATCGGATGATAAGGACCAGATGAATGTCCCCAATAATTACTATCTGCCTCAATTTCAATTCCTGCAGTTTCATTATATACTCCAAAGTATGCATTATTAGATAGTATATCATTTTGATGTAGCCTTGGTATTGCGTCACCATAAGCATGTATTTGATTAGCAGTATTGTTTTTAATAATACAACTATCGATAATTGGTGAAGATGAGTTGCATCTTATTCCATCACCATAATTTTCCTCAATTGTGCAAAGCTTGATTATTGGTTTTTGTGTGTTTGAGGAACTTCTAATACCATGACCATAATTATTAGATATTATATTTTTGATAATTCTTGGGGCTGAGTATTCTATTATAAAAATTCCTCCACCATTAGTAATACCATGATTACCAATTATTGTATTACCTTCAATATGGGGTGAGCAGTGAAATTGACAAGATATACCACCTCCCCAATCTGCATAATTATTTACTATCGAATTGTTAACAATTTCAGGGCTACAGTTATCATAACAATCTATTCCCCCGCTTCCTTCAATCGCAGTATTATTAGTAATAGTATTTCCAGAAATAACAGGCGAGGAAAATTTTAGACAGCTAATAGCTGCACCGTAGAAGGCAAAATTACTGTCAATTACGTTATCAATAATTTGAGGGGAGGATTCATAGCAAAAAATACCGCCTCCACTTAAACCCCAGACCCAATCAAGAGTTCCTGCTCCATTCTTAATAGTGAAACCCATCACGGTTGCAGTGTCAATCTCTGAGAATGCTATCACACTTGCGGAATCAGGATCTGAGGGATAGCGTCCGTCAATAATTGTTACCGTAGGCCCCAATTCGCTTACCAGAAATATATTCTCTGTCTCAGGCCAATTAATATTTTCATAATAGGTTCCCGCTGAAACAATGACTGTATCCCCAGGACTACATGCATTAAGAGCATTCTGTATCGAGGAAAAATCTGCTGGGACGTAATATGTAAATGCATTGATACATGAAGATATCAGGAAGATGATCGACAATATATATAGTCTTTTCATTTCAATACCTCATATATTTATTTTTCTATATGTTATTATAAATATGACAAGCATATCTTCTGACAATAAAGTAATTAGTTTAGACGCATTTGTAACATAATAAAACTTTATTCTGCCTTGAACTTATTCTGAGTGCTTATTCCTGATATAATCCGATGGAGACTTTCCAAATTGTTCCCTGAAAGTCTTTGCAAAATGTGATAGACTGTTAAAGCCAACATCATACGCAATTTCTGTAACATTACCGGTTCCCTTATTCAACAGCTCTGCAGCTTTCTTTAACCTTATGAAGCGAATGAATTGATGCGGAGAATAATCTGTTAAAGCTTTTATTTTCCTGTGCAGTTGCATCCTGCTCATTCCTATCTCTTTACCAAACTCCTCTAAGCTATATTCTGGTTCCGCAATATGTTTGTGGATAATATCCATCATATTCCTCAGGAATTTTTCATCAACCTGAGAGTACCTCCCTTTCTTAACAGGAATTTCAGCTTCCCTGCTGAATCTTTCTCTCAGTTTCTCCCTCTGCTCAATAAGATTTTTAATCCTTACCTTAAGTTCTTTTGAATCAAATGGTTTCATTATATAATCATCGGCTCCTGTTTCCAATCCATCTATCTTATCCTGTCCTGACGCTTTTGCAGTCAGCAGTATTACAGGAATATGACTTGTTCTCTCATCTGCTTTTAATCTTTCGCATAATTCAAATCCATCCATCTCAGGCATCATAACATCGCTCACAACAAGATCGGGGATATGCTCAATTGCTTTCTCCAGTCCATCTTTTCCATCCACAGCATCGAGTATTCTGTTTTCATTTTCTAAACATCCACGTACGTAATTTCGTACATCTTCATTATCTTCAACTATTAAAAGAAATGGTTTATCCATCCCAGTGATAAGATCAAACTCAGGCTTCTCTTTCTTCTTTTCTGATTCAGAATTTTCTTCAACAAACGCATTGGGGATTTCTTCTTCTTTTGCAGGCTTCTCTTCGATTATTTCTTCTGGTTTAAGATGATCCTTACCCAAGGGCAACTTAACTGTAAAAGTAGTTCCTTTCCCTTCTTCACTTTCAACTTCAATTTCACCTTTATGCAATTCAACAAGCTCTTTTGTTAAAGCAAGTCCAATTCCAGTTCCTTCCTGCTTTCTAGTGTGACTACCATCAACCTGGTAAAAACGATCAAATATTTTATCTAATTTATCCCTTGAGATTCCCAATCCAGTATCAGTTACTTCAATAACTACCTTCCTATCTGCTTTTTTTACTCTAACATCAATTTCCCCTTCTTCAGCTGTGAATTTGAATGCGTTGGATATAAGGTTGGTCATTATCTTTTCAACTTTATCTCTATCAAAAAAAGCTTCGATGCTATCTTCCTCGGAATGAAAATTTAGCTTTATTCTTTTTCTCTCTGCAAACGATGCAAATGATAAAACCCATACTTTAAGAATTGAAATGATATTTTCTTGACTTACCTGGAGTTTCATGTTACCGGTTTCAAGTTTAGAAAGTTCAAGCAATTGATTTACCAATCCGTGAAGATTATTTGCACTTCTATGGACAACTGTGGCATCCTCTTTAGTTTTTAGCTCTTTTGTTCTTTCAATTATTTGTTTTACCAGCCCAAGAATTAGTGTAAGTGGAGTTCTGAATTCGTGAGATATGTTTGCAAAGAATCGAGATTTCATCTCATCAACTTCGTGCATCTTTTCAGCTTCAAACTTGCTCATTTCATATTCGTGCTTCTGCTTTATCCTCCTCACTTGCAACTTCCATCCTGCGTAAATTAAACTAATCAGTATTATTAGATATGATATTAATGCCCATGCGGATTTCCAGATTGGTGAAACAACAACTATTTCACTCCCACTATAAATTAAGTCTGATTGAAAATCTGTTGAAAGAGTCAAGTTTTCAGGGAGATAGTGAATATCGAATCTGCCTTCCATTAATTTTATTGAATGAGAACGAAGGCTATCCGATAATATTTTTGCGACGGCTAGGTTAAGAGATCTAAGAGGTTTACTTCTTGAAAGACCACTATTTGTATCATCACCGTTAACACTAACAAAAATATCCGCGTAATCTTGACGCACCTTATGATTTTGAAAAGACAGATCCATCATTTTTAATGGATAGACGTGGACAACATTTGGATATTTAACCGTAAACGTATCTAACGTTACTGCAAGTATTCGATCTGTATTTGCATAAAATTCATCACCCTGAAATTCAGCAACATTCAAATATACATTACTCAAATTTTGGTTGTCGAATTGAATGGTTCTTATATTATCAAAGAATATTCCACCCCCTTTTAGAGCACTATTTTTAAGAACAGAAACATTATTAAACACAATATCACCAAACAAAAAATAGAAACCACCACCATGCTGAGATGCATAATTGTTACTCACAATCAGATTTTCAAATGTAGGATCGGAATCATCAGAAAAGAATCCACCACCATTTTGACCTGCTTTGTTATCAGTGATAGTACAATTCTTTATTATAGGGAAACACATCTCACGTATGTAAACACCTCCACCATCGTTTGATGAGATATTATTGGATATTACACAATCTAATATTTCCGGATTACAATCTCTATGGATACGAATACCGCCGCCCTGATACGAAGAATTATATTTAATTATATTATTTTGAATAACAGGAGAAGAGTTTTGCCAAATATCAATACCGCCACCAAATAGTTCTGCTGTATTATAAATGATTTCATTATTTTCAATTATTGGAGAAGAATCCTTATAGCATCCTATTCCTCCTCCGCCAAAAGATCCATGATTATTTCTAATTAAGTTATTTTTTATGAGAGGATTTGAACCAAGATTACAACATATAGCAGCACAACTGTTGTAAACTTCATTATTGTAAAATTCGTTATTAATAATTGTAGGGGATGAGTTTCTCCTGCAATGAATACCGGCACCTACAAAAGCATTATTATTATAGAACTTATTTTCTTCAATCCAGGGAGATGATCGATTGCAATAAATTCCACCACCACCTTGTTCCTCTTTGTATCCAGTTGAATTATTGAAGAATGCATTATACTTGATAACTGCATTTGAGCCTTTTACACAAGAGATTCCTCCACCAGCAACTATTGCTTCATTTGCTTCAAATTTATTATGAAGAATTCTAAACTGACTTGAGCTACAATAGATTCCAGCTCCAATTCTAGCTTTTCCATTCCTTATTGTAAAACCGCTAATGGTTGACAAAGAATCAACTTGTGTGTCAACTGTAATAACGGTCTTCTTCCCACCACCATCTATTATGGTAGAATCAGCTCCTTGATCAGCTACAAGACATATACTATAGGTCTTCGGCCAGATTAAATTTTCGTAATATGTCCCGGGAGAGACAAGAACCGTATCTCCTCGTTTACAAGAATTTAGTGCTGTTTGAATAGTAGCCTTGTCCTGAGGGACTTTTATGACTTGAGATATACAGGGAAATGAAATGCATAGTACCGATAAAACTATCTTAAAAGTAAGTTTCATTTGTATCTACCTATATTAAAATTAAAATCGAATATTCATAGATATTCGATGTACACTTGGTAAAATATCATAAACAGAATAAGCATAATCGAAATGAACAGCTACTTCTGAAATAGGTAAATTTGTTCCAGCTCCGAAAGTAAATTTTTGATCATCAAAATTATATTTATATCCACTCCTCATATAAAACCTGTCAAAAAAACTAAATTCAATTCCAAACAGTACTCGCTCGCTATTATCATTTGGATGTGTTGCATCAATAGCACCCCTGATTCGTACAAAATCAGTTTCATAAATATCAAAACCAATTCCAACTTGAAAATGAAGTGGTAATGGGTAATTTTGAGTTTGATATTTCCCCGGTGCGATCCGGGTATATGGAATGAGTTCACTTCGATCGATATTGATATGCAAGTCAGGCCCATCGAAATTCAGGTCACTTCCGAAGTTTGTCATACTCATTGCAATGGTAAGGTTCTGAAAATCAAGTCTATATTGTGTTCCAATATCAAAAGCAAAACCACCAGCGGTCTCATTCCATATTCTTTGATAAATATATTTTGTAGTGATTCCGACGCCGAGTCTATCTGTAAGATATTTTGCGTAGGTAATCCCAATTGCCAAATCTCCCGCATCATAATATCTTCCAGTACCATCTGGTTCCAACTCAGTTGTTATCTCTACAGAACGAGAATTTAAAGAGATTATACTGACTGCAATTGAACCAAAATCATTTGCATTATACACTAGTGAAGCAGCACTGTGATTAAAAAGTCCGAACCAATCCATATAAGAGAAGAATGCATCAAAGTTCCGAACTTTAGCTATACCTGCAGGATTCCAGAAAACCGACGAAGCATCATCAATAAGTCCTGTAACTGCCCCTGCCAATGCTTCTGCTTTGGCGCCAACTGGAATTTGTAGAAACTGTGCGCCGCTTGTACCCAAGTTAGAATATTGTGCCCGTAAATTATTACAGGTTATTATAAGCAGTATTAGTAATGCAATTTTTTTCATAAGTAATTTGTCATCATATATTTCTTACTATCTCATTTAATAATTGCAATTAAATCACGATGTTCCGCATCACCCGATTTTACAACATATATATACATTCCGGATGCTACTTCTCTTCCTCCTTCAGTTCTTAAGTCCCAAACTTCTGTTCCTGATTGAGAGTTATGATAAATTGTTTTAATTAAATCAGCATCAAGAGTGAAAATGTAAATTGTGCATTCAGGTGGAAGATTTACAAAATGAATTTGTCTAATTGGCTCAAGATTTAATGCACCGAATTCAGGCTCATACAAGGATGCAACAACATATGGATTAGGCACTACTCTAATCTGATTTATATCCCGAGCTATTTTAGATTCATTAATACTCGAACCTTGAATTTTAAAAGTGTAAATGTCTCTTATATCTGGTTCAAGTGGTTTAATGGTCTCTAAGGAATACTTGTTTCCAGCTGATGGTGGATTGTTACTTGGGAATTCAATTTTACCTATTATACCATCAAAGGAAAAAGTATCTCTGTTATGAAGTGTATCCTCTTGAATTTGAGTATCTGTGACCGAAAGAATTATATATGGGGTACCGTCTGATAGGATACCACTAGCATCAACTGAAATGATATATAAATTATTCTTAACAGAACTTTCGTCATCAACTGAAAAATTTATGTTGAACACATCCGTCCCGCCTATTCTTGATACACTACTTATAATATTGGGTTTTGTAAGGGAGAACATTATACCATCAGATGTGGCCTGTTGCTGATTAATACTAAATGGACGTGTACTTATTACTGTATCAGTATTATTTTTAATAGTACTTAGTGTAAAGTTTATACTTATTAAATCACCTTTTTCTGGTAGCAGATTTGGTGGTGTCCCGGGCTGGTCGTATAAGCTAACTTTAAATCCATGTCCTGGAAAATTCACCTCTCGGCCACCGGGTGGATAATTAAAATTCGTCCAGGTTTCATCTTTTGTAAAATTTATTATATCAAAAGTATTCGAAGATGTAAATGAGATACCGTATTTATGAGGATTGGTTTGGGCAGAATCAGTTACAGTGATCATTATTTCTGTTTCAAGATCACCGATTTCAATCTTAGATAAAAATTCAAAATAACTACAGTAGCTATTCCCCGCTAAATTATCATCATCTATTGGATCAATATTTAATATATAATTTGATTTTCCAGTACCAACATTTTTTATCTCGATTCCAGATACAGGTTCCCTGCCTATTGCTTCGGATCGGGGATAGATTGATACCGTATTCTTTGCAGCCACTGTATTACCGATTGCACTTTCTAGACTCGAAATAGTACTGTCACCTCTATCATAGGAAGTAATAGAATACCAATAATCAAATCCATTGATAACGTTTGTATCAATAAGGCTATATTGTAATCCTCTATTGTCGCCAATAGAATTAAGTAAATCAAAATCAGCTATTAAATCCCATTGAATACCTTTATCAATACTCTTATATAGTCTATAACCTTCAAAATCATAGTTACCTGAAAACGCATCTTGGGAGTATTCTGCAAAATCATCCCAATAAAGAATTACTTTTGTATCGCCAGGAATTCCTGAAAGTGATGGCTTATCCGGTGGTCTTGGTACGTTGAAATTTATGTTTACAATATTCTGTGCCTGGATAGCTGCATTAATAATATCTTCTTCTGTTTCACCAGCAACAATAGCCGTAATAAAGGTTAATGTATCCAACCGTGTAAGTATATATGGTCCGGATGCTACATCTGTTACAATATCTAAACCTTCAGGAGGTATGGTACCTGGGTCATCGTAATTTAATGTTGGATTGTTACCTAAGTGAAAGTACTTATATCCAATCGATGAATTATACAGTTTTGGATCGGAAGACATTATTCCATATTGTAGCGTATCAATATCTTTGTAATCGTCAAAAAGGTAATAGTGCATATCTGTAACACCAAGTTCTTCACCATTAACTTTTGGAGTTTTCAGGAAGACTACTCCAAAGAAACCAGTCTTGCCATCTGGCCACTCTGGGGTATAGCCATCATCAAAATAGTAAATGAGGTTTTTTTCCTTTATGAATTCGATTTTATCATCAGCGTACTCCGGGACACCTCCTGTTACATTTCCAACTACTATGTTGGTATACAAATTAAAATACAGGTCTGTTAAGTTATTTGGACCATAATTTGTAATCTCATATTTAAAAAATATCATATCTTTTACTAAGCTAAATCCAAATGCATATCCGGTTTGAGCAATTTGAACACCTAAAATTTCTTTCGTATTACCACTGTCGTTATAAACACAGTAACTATCTTGATCTGATAATATAATATCATTCCCAAAAGCATCTTTTACTGGCCATCCAAGTTCAGGATGCCAAGAATATGGTTTGTCACTGAAAGCAATGTGGGCAGAGTCTCTATTATGAAAACCACCCACAGCTTCCCATTCTTCATTCGATCTAAATCTGCCTTGAATAACATTACCAGGTACCCCAACCATTGGATTTATTCTCCAGATATAATGCTTACCACTATTTATTGGAAACTCACCTATTGGTCCCCAGGATTCCCATCTTGGATATAACTTTCCCCGGTTTTCAAAATATAGTCCTATATTACTAGCATCATGAATTCCACCAGCCCTATCTTCAATGCCAAGAATTTTCTCTAAGTTGCTTCTCCAATGTTCCTCGTCTCTAATATCTTGAGCAACAATGAGATCGAAATAAAGTAATGCTATTATCGAGATGCTGATTATTTTTATCTTATGTTTCATTTCTATTTTAATAAACTTAGAATCTCATTCCCGCTCCAAGTCTGATTACTCGTGGAGGTCCGTAATTGGCAGGATTCTCCATATACTCAACAGAATAATTACCTTCATATGTAAAGTCCGGATCACCAGTATCTGGATATACATATAATACATTTTTATAATCGGTTAGATTATATATCTCAGTAAAAATCCTTAGATCAAAACTTCCTAGAATGTTAAAGGTTTTACCAATCATTAAATCCAAAGAATAGTTTGTTGGTTTTCTTAATGAATTTCTTTCTACAAAGCCCACATCTCTGCCACTTGGAGTATAAGGTGTACCAGAAGAGAGTCTGAAAATTAAACTGGCATCCAGATGCTCAAAAATTTTTGCGCCGAATAATTTTGGTCCTTCATTTTGGGGAATAAAATATGATATAGTAGCATTCAATACGTGTGTTCTATCAAAATCCAAATAATATAAATGTGTGGACTCAACATTCTGTCCATACTGCTCATGCACAGAAGAAGCACTACCTTTTGCGATCATATAAGTATAGGTTAAAGCACTCGAAAAATTATTTCCTAAACCAAATTCGAAACTAAATTCAAATCCTTTTATGTTTGCAAAATCTTCGTTGACATATAAAGTATATCCAACAAATCTACCATCGATAAAGGGAGGGTAATACCTTGTTCCTATCAATCCTTTAACATCTTTATAATATGCAGTTAAATGAAATGCTCCCCTATTTGAAAACTGATGTGACACACCCACCTCATAAGAAATGGTTCTTTCAGCATCAAGACTCGCCTGTCCAAATAAGGGTGCTCTGACATTCAAGTCATACTGACTATTTTCATAGAAATATCTAAAATCAGGATTCTGAAAAAAATGTCCATAGGCGAAATGCAGCTTTGTTTTAACTGTAATTGGATAAGCGATTCCAATCCTTGGCGATAATTGTGAGCGAGATTCTGCTTTAACCACAGAATTAGGTTCCAGAGGATTTTCTCTAAACAGAGCGTTTGAATTCATATAATCATATCGAAGGCCCAGATTAATTACCACGTACGGGAGTTCTATCTTATCCTGAATATATGCTGCAAATTCTAACGGCTTGGTATAGTAATCATCAATATAGGGAAAGTCTCTTCTGGGATCATAAATATTTAATAGATTCACCCAATGTTGCTTGAACTGACTGCCAAATTTAACTTCGTTCATAGATCCGATTTGCCATACTGCATCAGCTTTAACATCTGCTGTAACGGATCTACTATCCAAAATAGTTAAAGGATCAGATCGCTTGTAAAATTCCCAGCCATTGCCAATTTCACTAAAAGTCTCTCTCTGACCTGTGGGTAAATAATCAGCAGTGTCTTTATCCAATCCAGTGTAGAAACCTTGATTAAAATATGAAAGTTTAATATCATAAAAGAAATTATTCTTTACCAATTGTGTGAATGAAAAAGAACTTTGCCAGCTATCAGTTCGTTTTCTGAGATACTGTTCGGGTATATATTTATATCGGTGATGATAGTCTTGCTGCTTGCTCTTACTACCACGATTTTGAACCTGAATCTTAATAGAAGAGAATGCTGCAAAAGTTAGTTTGGAAAAAAAAGACTGTTTATCGTTATATCCAAAAGGAAGGTAGCTATCTCGCTCATTAAATTCAGTTGAGATAAAAAATCTTAAAGCATTTGTAAAAAGTGGTCCGCTAAAATTACCATTCAGCCTGAATTCGTTAAGATCTTCATATCTTTTAACCCCAAAATTGCTGGTTCGGTATTCCAATTTTCCGGCTAATTGATTTGATCCCTCCCTTGTTACAATATTCACAACACCACTTAAAGCATTTCCATACTCCGCATTAAATGTTCCACTTAGTACACTCATCTCCTGAATGGCATCATTTTCTATATCAAGCACAAGTCTACCAAGAAGAGGGTCTTCTACATAGGTACCATCTACAAGATAAGAAATTTCATTCGATCTTCCCCCTCGTATATGTAGTTGATTGCTTACCTCTACCACACCTTTTTGCAATGAAAGTAATTCTTTATAATTTGAAACGGGCAGTGCTTCAATTTGATGTCTTGTGATTGTGGATACAGTGCTTGTGATGTCTTTATGAACTAAAGGTGTTTTTGCAATTACAATAACTTCGTCTACTTCTATAGATACCGGATGTAATTCCGCTAAAAGTGAAGTGGTTTGATCAGTACTTATTTTTATTTGAGTATAAACCTTCGATTCATATCCTAAATAACTTACCTTAACTGAATAATTTCCTGGCGGAACATTTAAAATTATAAATTCACCTTTTGAATTGGTTGCACCACCAAGATTAGTACCTAACAAAATAATGTTCGCACCAATTAAAGGTTCTCCCGTTAATGAATCATTCACTGAACCTGACAGTTTACCAGTTACACCAGCAAAAGATGTATGAGTAAACACTGTCATGATTATAAGGATTGTTCTGAAAATAATTTGATTGAGCACATAAATGGAGGTTAACCTCTTATAGTCAATGTACTCTTTATTTGAGGATTTATAGAAAGTAATTATATCGTAAATGTCATTTAGTACTAACATCCCAATTTTCCGTAGTCTTCGACTTGAAAAATTAAATCTCGTACTTCCCTCTCCTAAGGGTGGAAGAAGTAGGTGTGAATGTGTCTGGTGATGCAATAGTCTACTCTACAACCTCCTCCTAAGGTGTAGAGAAATTTTATATTTTAAAAATGCAACATTAATAATTGACAAACAATCAACAGTTGTTAAGAGTCAAGCGTTAATTCTTCTAATGTAGGATCAGCCGATAAGCTTAGAACTTTAATAGTTTATTAAGAACTTTTATCGTCGAATTGTGAAGTATTTAGCCGAATACGACTAATATAGTTTAAGTGGGAGTTTTTATTTTAATCCACGTTCTTTTATATGTTTTTTGATTTTAGTTAAGAATTCTTCCAGCACCTGCAATTCCTTTTTACAGCTCATACAACTGCAGTCCATTTCTTACAAGCAAAGGGTCATTGGTTCTTACAAAGGAATACTCCGAAGAAGTCCTTTGGACCTTCAGGAGAATCCTATAGCTCCTAGGTAAAAAGTTGCTAAATTGCTGTTTTCTATTTTAAATTGTTCATATTTTTATGAAAGGGAATGAACGGGAGTTCATTCCCTGCATCATCCTAAAAATAAATGGAATTTTGTAGGGATCGGACTCCCGTCCGATCCGAAGATTAATGAATTGAAAACTCCTGTGAACAATCTCCTTATCAATACGCATTCTTAAACGACATAGACGGAACTTTTTATTTTTAAAGTGTCTATCAGAATAAAAAATCTAAACTTAATACTCCCAAATCAATCTGATATAAGCAAAACTCTGATCTGACTTTTCACCTATTGTAAGATTGTTTTCAATATGATAATTATAAATTATTTCAAAGATATAATCCCTAATGGGCTCAATTCTTAGTTTAGCCTGGTAGATATCATGATTGATTCTTATACCATCTAAAAAAGGTGCACTTTTATTATCAGGTCTGGATCCATGTGTTAAAAAAACATCAGAGCCTACGTTCTTGACTAAGTTGCCTTCTTCATTATATACATTCTCTCCCCTTCTTACATGGCGATAATCAAGTTCAAGCCTTAAACAGGAATTAAAATTATAAGCAAGTCTCGTAAAAATTTCATCCGCATTAGGTCCAATGTAATGACCTAAATTCGTACCAAACGAAGTATATGAGTTGTCTCTGTTAAAGTGTGTATAAACAAACGGACGAATCTTCGTGTATTCAAAGACCAGTGAAAAGTTATTGAGAGTAAAAGCTTCGTACCACATGGCTCCCAATTGATATGCGACTTTGTTTGCAAAATTGTCAGGGTTACTTAAATAACCAACAAAATTTTCATCTAAAAAAAATGTTCCCTGTAACTCTAAATTTTTTAGGAATTTCGTCTGCAGATCAAAATACAAGTTTCCATTATCCCTGTCCTGAAGTGCAATTTCGATAAACTTATAAAAGCCAACAGGAGGAAAATACGCTAGATCTATTCCTCTTTTGGAGTAAACAATACTTTCCCCAACACCTATATCAAACAGATTAGGAATAGTTATTTTTAATCTGTTGAAGGCCCAGAATTTTGTAAATCTATCATCCCTGTTTCTGAAGTATTCACCCACTGTGGAAGCGTGAATAGAGGAAAGATGAAAAATTCCGTAATTAAAATTGAACTTAAAAAAATCCATTATAGGATGCATCCCTGAGAGTACTAGCTTACTTCCGTAGCCATAACCTGCAGTTATAGGTTCACGTCCAAGTTGTAATGAGATGTGCATATCTTCAGCAGGTTGAACATAATACTTTAGATAACTGCTAACAAAATCATAATTTTTAATATCCTCATTTTCCATAACCCATTTTGTATTATAGCGAAGAGCGGGTAATAAAAGTTCTGCGGTTTTTCGATTGCCCCAGACTCCCCCTTTTTGAAAAGCAAAGTAATAACCTAAATGTTTAAAAGTAGTTCCTCTGACTCTGAATCCAAAATCGTATATAAAAACATCTTCTGCGGATGGTTTGAAAGTACTACCATAATAGAAATCCTGAAGCATTTCAAAGTAGAAGTTTGCGTTTTCTTCCTGATGAACAAATGTGTATTTAATTTTATTTGAAAAGAATTCTGAAGCCGTTTGTGTAAATTTTGTACCAGGGTTGAACAGAATGGATGTTGTTTCATCATCCATTATATCACTGAATTCATCCAGGTAACGTTGAGTGAATTCTTTTTCAATATCGCTGAGCTCATCCCAATGATTTTTTACTGAATCCAGAAAATCTCTGACCTGGAAACGCGAGAGATTTGGCACATCTTCACTTATGTATGGAAGGATCCCTTTAACTTTCATTTCCTTAAGAAAAGTATAAACGGGTGAATTAAGCGGAACGTTTTCAACTTGCCCTAGCGATACCTTTGTTACATTTAGCAAGAGTATAGATAAGAAAAGTACAGTTTTTTTCATTCGTGAACAGTGTTAGTAATCTTGTTATTCAAATATACAATACAAAAAGAAAAGAAATGGTCCTAATCTTAAATGATTTTAGTTAAGGAAGGTATTATAAATTTTTATACGAGGATAAAATAATGAGCAATTAAAATTGAAAGAATTTCGTAGATTTAATTGGTGATGCGTAAAAAGCAATTAAATCTTTTTATATATGAACTCATATTAACAACTTATGACAGGTATTAACGGACTAGATGATTTCTAAATAGTAAATTAAATTCATTGAATGAGATTCTTAGGTGCGCAGTTATTACTAATAAACTGGATTATGTTCATCTAAGCACTAAAAATTTGAATTTGCAAACAAAAACTTTCGCTTAAAAATTAAAATTCTTAATTAAAAGGATTTTAATAATCTTTAAATTCATAATCGATTTATTTAATATTTTCCATATCGTAGCTTAATTCTCTATATACCTCATCCGGATGCTTAACGGTAAAATATTTTTCATACGCCTGATTGAATTTTTTTCTTTCCTCCGGAGTGCTCCAATATTCCTCGAATAATTCATTATTTCTCTTACTTGCTTTTATTACATCCCCCCACTCTCTTACCTCATAGATGATAATAAAATCCTTACTGTTATTTCCCCACCAATGACGAATAAATTTATAATTTAATATATATTCATTTTTAGCAAATACATTTTTAATATATAAATAATTTAATGAATCAAATTCCGGGACAGAGACTTCATCCGGAAATTTAAATTCTGAAAAATTCATAACCACAACATTCCCATTTTCGCTTTGAGCTGATAATACTTGACAAAAAGAAACTAAGAACAAAAAAATTTTAAAATTAGTGATCATCACGCCTCCAAAATTTACTTTCTATTATTTTTTATGTAAACAGTTCAGCAATTCTCAAAACCTGAAATTCATTCATAACTTGTTTTTACAGTAATTATAAATAGCTCCATTAGCTCGATAAATCAAATCAATATTTACAGTAGAAATTATAGTTACGTAATATTTAATTATTCTGTTCAAATATCTGCCAATCAAGTACAAATTTTATTTCAGTAAGCAATTATTACTCCTGCCCTTGCAAAAAATAAACATTTCAGTAAAAATAAATAAGATTTTTACTGGTACTAAAATTGAAATTCACCCTATTTTGAATTTTTATATCATGAAGCGAAAACTATCAATAATACTTTCAACCTTTATTATCATAGGTATTTTATTCACCTATGAGAACCTTGTTAACAAGAAAGTAGATAATCAAAAAATATCACTAGGTCCTGATGGACTGATATATATTGCAGGAACAGATGAACTGTATAGTGGAATCTTTAAAGACACGGCTAATGTTATTATTGAATTTACGGTTATTAATGGTATCAAATATGGCAGCTTCAAGACTTACTTTTTAAATGGTCAACTCGAAAAAGAAGGACTAATCAAGAATAACAAAAATGTCGGAGAGTGGAAATATTATTTTGAAAACGGACAGTTAGAGACAATTGGTAGTTATTATGAAAATATTCCTTATGGTCAATGGAAATCCTTCTACATTAATGGCAACATAAAAACCATTGGCACCTACAGATTTGGAAAACAACAGGGTGCCTGGGAATACTATGACTTAAATGGCGATCTAATTAATATAATTTACTTTGATGATGGTAATTATGTTGGATTGGAGATTATTAAATCTTAATCGAAAATATTAATTTCCAATAATAAATAGTCTGGAGAGGCACTATTAACTCTTATTTCCTCCGAAGTAAAAAAAGCTTTACCATTTACATTTATATAATTAATCATCACATTCAAGGTATCATCACCAATTAAATAAACTAAATTTAAATTGGATAATGGTTTATTTGATTTATTCAATATTTCCCCTTGTATACTTGCATACTTTGGAGGGGGGAAAATACTATAAGAATCCAGTTCTAATCCAGCAGCTACCTTTGTAATTAGCCTATCATTTACCTCTACTTCAGGATCCTTTTTAGTATACCAAAATATTATCAGAAAACTGGTTACAGTTATGATAATTACAATTAACGTTTTCAAAATATTTGAAAATTATTACCTCGATATTCCGTAAATACTCATTGATTCGTCTCCGTTTGGTCCGGCAGCGTTTATTTTAATAACAGCATTCACAGGATTAAGAGTATCTGGTTTAGAATCAAACGCAGTGAAGGTAAACTGAGTAAAAGCCCTGCTTTGTGTATCAGGTAAGGTATAATCAATATCACCCAGAAGGGAAATATTTCCCTCAACAACAGTAACTGAAATCGTAGTCCCTTTTGCAAGTGGATTATTATTACCATCACTGACAGTATAAGTAAAATTCTGACTTCCCCCATTTTGAATATCAATTTGCTGAGGAGATACATTAATAACCGGATATCCTGAAAGTAATCTCACAGAATTTGTATATATCATTTGTGAATTTTCATCGATAGTTGATGCAGTCACCTCAAAAAATCCAGCACCATATATTGGGTGATCTGGAAATGGTTGAGTAATTAAATCAACCGTTGCAGCACCAAGATCGTTTGTAAGTTCAGAGCCCTCTATTATACCGGATGTGGTTGCAAAATAAACTGATGTATTAGGTCTGACGGGATTTGAATACTTATCACCAACATATGCAGTGAAAGGTATTACATATCCTAAAATACCATATTCAGGATAATTTAAAAATTCTGAAGCAACATCGAAGTGATTCTCATCTGGTAATCCACCGTGAATTGATATTAAGACTGGTCGAGATTGGATAATTTTATTCTGTAATTCTATTGTTGCTAATATTTGTATAACACCAGCAATGGTTCCGGAGTTAAGTGTAACAGATGCTCTGCCAAAAGCATTGGTTATCGATGAATCAGGATATAGATATTCTCCACCCCCTGGATTTGACAAAAAACTGAATTTCACTATTACACTATTTTCCTGTGAGATTTGAATTCCACTTGAGTCTAATACTTCAAAAACTATTTGACAAGCCTCAACACCACCACTTTCTTTAACTACGATACTCTGATGAGATTGAGAATATAGATATATTGATGCAGCATTCCCGCTGGAATCATTCACAATACTCTGATCTGAATATAATTTAATTAGAGATACCTTATTTGTAATACCTGCAGAAATAATTAACCTTGTAGAATCTACTTCATAACCTGTTTTGCTGACTATAATTGAAATTTCAGTATTGGAAGAGAGACTAAACTGCTCCAAAAAAAATCCATTTGAGTTTGTGATAGTTACAATTTCTAATGAATCATATACGATCTTGACCGAAGCTCCGTTGATCCAATTACCCGTTAATCCATCAACTACCTGTCCCTCGATCGTTGTAAGATCTGAGCCATTTAACGAATCATCTTCAATCCCAAATTGGCAGCTTATTAGGTATAATGATATAATGATTACTGCTGAAATAAATATATATCTTAATTCCATTTTATTTTCCTATTATTTTTCTTTTTCAAGCATATAAGGATTAATTCTCCTGATTTCAGATTCATTGTCGATGATTTTATTCCTTATTAGATCATCGTTGACTCTTGGGTATGTCATCCTTTCTGCGAGAGTTGGCAACAGCTCTACTCTTAAAACAATAATTACCTCTTTTTTTCTAATAATTGTTTCGTCACTGCCAGTTAAAAATCTTATTCCAAATACCCACCAGGGAAGGTCCTTCAGCACTGGTATTCCATTGCGGACTGTTACTTCTTCATTAATATATAAGCCGCCGATTACAGTCTCTTCTCCATCTAACATCAGAACATCTGATGTAGCCTGAGTCTTTTTGACGACTGTAGTAAGCTCGGTAGGCAAAAAGGAACTTCTTTCTGCATTTAGCTTAACTAATATGTAATTCACACCATCCTTATTATACACATATGGTGTTACTTCTATTATAGTTCCAGCCGAATAAAACCTATCAATCACATTTCCTGAAAAATCTCTTTGTTTAATCGAGAAGTCCTCACCAATCTGAATTCGTCCCTTTTGTCCGTCTCTAACCGTTATATTAGGACTTGAAATAATTTCACCAAGGTTCTGAGTCTCAAAGAATCTCAGAATAGCGGTGGCAGTTCCTGTAAATTCACCCGTTGTAAATTCTGTAACTGTGCCTAAGTCAAATCCGGGTTCCTCCCCTCTCTGCTGATTACCACCAACATTACCACCACTTTCCCCGAGTGTTCCCGGAAGATCTTTATTAAAGATTGTTTCTGTTCTAAGTTCACTACCAAACGTTATTCCATTACCTGAAAGTAATGCAGACCAGTCAATCCCATACTTTCTTGCATTTTCAACATCGGCTTCGAAGAAGATCGCCGATATTTTAATTTCCCTTGTGTCAAAATCCGCCCAGATATCATCACTCAAGACAATTTTTTCCTCCCTTACTTGTAGTTCTTTCTCTCTTACAAGTATACTAGTCTCTTTTATTTCGTAGGTTAAATCGAAGCCATAGGTTATTAAATTTAAAGCTTCCATATATGGCATTTTAATTATTTCCACACCGATCGGATTTGGAATTGATACAGTTGAAATAATTGACTTCCCTGTAACCAGCTCACTGACGGCACTCAACATTTTGATCGCCTGATCAAAACTGGCATAGGCAGTTATTGATACAAGTTCTAATGGACTATATTCCCCGGAAAGTTTTTTTCCCAACTGTTCCTGGGGATTAACATTCCAAACTAGTATCAAGATTAGGATAACAGTATATACTATTCTCATTTGCTTTTCCTTTTGAATCTGAAATTTTCACCCAATTTCATAGTTTGATATTCAATCATTCCACCTTTATTAAGCACAAAGGTTACTGTTTGATTATCATGATCTATTTCTGCAAGATGTCCAAGATAAACTTTGTCTCCCTTTTGCATTAATCTGGTCACACCATCTGAATCAGTTATATAAGCTCCCTGTGGAATTAATGACATTAAATAACCATCCTGAATATCGGGGAGATTACTTTTATTGGGCGTAATTGATACTTTAATTATAGGATAGTATGCATCTTTTATACGCTCGGGGACTAAATCATTTTCAACAAAATTTACAGCTGCAAACTGATCATTTGAAGAATAATAAACTCTTACCTCAAGCAAAAATTCTACTAAAAAACTTGGGCCACCCTTTTTACTCACTTTATTCATGCCCTTTAGGTTTGCCTTTATAACTTTTTTTAATTCTTTACTTTGTTCAATTGCATATATTAATTTGTAAACATCATTATAATTCATTCTACCCGATATTTTGTACGTATAATAATTAATACCCATCTCAATACCCTGTCCATCAAATTCAGTGTTGGTGAATGAATACAAACCATTATCTTTACTATAATATTCAACAAAATCAAAAAAGTAGGACTGGGATAAATCTTTTGGAATAATAAATTTTCCCGTGAACAATAAAGAATCTACAATTAAGACTCTTTCTTCAACCTCTTGTAACTTTGATTTAATCACTTCAACACTTGAATAGTCTGCTCTGAGTTTATTTAATTTTTCTTTCTTTATACTCAGATCTTCACCTTGCACTGAAATCGTATAAAATCCACCTATAGAGGTGATTACAACAAAGACTATTAATAGAATAATAAAGTTTTTATTTTTTCGGTTCATTTTTAATAGTTCCTTTCACAATCTTTCCTGCATCAATCATAAATTTGAATGATCTCATTTCTTTAATTGGTTCGAAAACAATATTTTGAAGTGTAGAAGCATTATATGAATCAGACAACAATCTGACTATTGGTCTTGATAAAGTATACCCCTCAATTTTCAAGTTATTATTTTGATCAAAATTTAAGTTGCTTATCCATAAAGAATCCTTTTTATCAGTAAAATGAGATAGTTTTTCCATTTGCTGACTGATAACTCCCGTTCCGGTAGATAAATTTTCTAATAACAACCTGGTTTGATCAACATTTTGAATTTTGTTTTCATATCGTTTTATTTTCTCAACGACCTCACTGTTTTGTTGTTGAATTATAGTTAACCTACCTATTTCATTCTGCATTACATTACTATCGACAAAATTTGTATTTATTTTATAAGCAAAAAAAGTGATCGAGAGAATTATCATTATCAGTGCAAGAATTCCATTCCAAGCCAATTGAACTTTCTTTTGCTGTTCCTTGACATATGACGGCAGCAGGTTAATTCCTTCTGTTTTATTCTCTATTTGATCGAAGTATTCGTGAGCTACTGCTAATGGCACTGTATATGCACCAGGTATGCTTAAGGAATCAATTTTTTCCGGTTTTATCTGTTTTGGTTTCAGAATAGATATTTTTGAGTCTGGGTATGATTCCTTCATCGCAGAAATCAGTCCATTTGAATTATCCTCACCAGTTATTAAAATATTATCAACTTTATTAACTCCCGCATGTTCCATTTCAAGCAGAATCTTTGATGAAAGTACATTGTGTGCATTAAAGCTGTTTTTACCAACAGGCAGCATTGAACCTATGTGGTCTATTTTATTACCCTTAATAAAAATAACCTTGCTATATTCTTTACCGACATATAAAAGTAATACCGTTTTCTGCGATTTAAGACGCAGTGTTCTTGCAACATACATCGCAAGTGAAATCTCGGCACATTTTACTGCTTCGATTCTTAAGAATCTTCTATTATTTAATCGGGCTAAAGAATCAATTGCGGATAAATAGTTCGTTTGCCCTGAAGGATAAACAGCCAATTTGGTTTGATCTGCTAAATCAACAAAATCTATGATTGTCTCAATTTTTCCATTTTGGGTAATATTTAAATTCGCTAAATCTTTCTGGTCGGTTACCTTTTGTAAATAAACTGCCGGTTCAGTTAGTATCGGAATGAAGCCGCACTTATTTAAGTCTTCACCTAAAAAAAACTCATTTAATTTTTGTAAATAAGTTCTGTTAAAGGATGTTAGTTCGTCTGTGAGTATTTCTAGGTTCGAATTTTCTTCTAAATTTTTGTTTTTTTGACTACCAATTTTTTGATCTGCAAAGGCTAATGATGTATCAATTGAGGTCCCTTTAATAAATTCAAATACCCCATCATTTTTTTTGAATAAAGCAATCTTACTATCGTTCCCCTCGAAATAAATGCAGGCTATTGTATTCATACCGTGTTTCCAATTATTTGTT
>Ga0209536_100002232_pt1 | contig 31511 bp, 31 predicted proteins | sample DeeMarSeWOR28_12_FD_187461 | JGI IMG/M metagenome (GOLD analysis project Ga0209536, IMG submission 187461) | Marine sediment microbial communities from White Oak River estuary, North Carolina - WOR-2-8_12 (SPAdes) (version 2) | ecosystem: Environmental > Aquatic > Marine > Intertidal zone >... | reverse complement strand
AATCGCCTTCGCCGCCAATCTGTTCACGCTGTTCCTGTTCTACGAGGCGCTGACGCTTTCCACCTTCCCGCTGGTTTCGCACAAAGGCGATGCCAATACGGTGCGCTCGTCGAGGGTCTATCTCGGCATTTTGCTGACCACGTCGATCGGACTGTTTCTGCCCGCCATCATCTGGACCTACCTGGTCGCCGATGGCGGCAGTTTTACTCCGGGTGGCATTCTCGAAGGCCATATCGAGGGGCCCGCGGTAGGGCTGCTGCTGGCGCTGTTCGTGTTCGGTATCGGCAAGGCAGCGCTGATGCCGGTTCATCGCTGGCTACCGGCCGCCATGGTCGCGCCCACGCCGGTCAGCGCACTGCTGCACGCGGTCGCCGTGGTCAAGGCGGGCGTGTTCACCGTGACCAAGGTAATAGTGTATATCTTCGGTATCGATTTCCTCTTCGCCACGCCGAGCAGCAGCTGGTTGTTATATGCCGCAGCGTTTACCATCATCGCCGCCAGCGTGGTTGCGTTGCGCCAGCAGAACCTGAAGCGCATGCTGGCCTATTCGACGGTTGCCCAGTTGTCCTACGTGGTGATGGCGTCAGCCATCCTGAAGCCGCTGGCCGAGATCGGCGCTTCGGTTCACATGGTCGCGCACGCCTTCGGCAAAATCACGCTGTTTTTCGCCGCCGGCGCGATCTATGTCGCTGCGAAGAAGACTGAAATTCATCAACTCGCCGGCATCGGCAGGCGCATGCCCTGGACCATGGCCGCGTTCACGATTGGCGCGCTCAGCATGATCGGGGTGCCGCCGACCGGTGGGTTCGTCTCCAAGTGGTACATTCTGGCCGGGGCGTTTCAGGCGGATAACTACGTGGCGCTGGCGACCATCATCCTCAGCACGGTTTTGAACGCGGCTTACTTTCTGCCCATCGTTTTTGCGGCCTGGTTCGCGCGTGAACGCGACCCGGCTACGACGACTCACGGGGAGGCGCCGCTGCCGATGGTGATTGCGCTGACGATCACGGCGGCTTTGACGCTGGGCTTCTTCCTGTTCAACGGGCCGGTGCTGGAACTGGAACGGCAGATATTCGGAGGGTCGCCGTGAACGACAATCCTGAAAACGATTCATGGCTGGTGCGTCCCGGCAGTATCCGGCTGCTGTGGCGGGTATTGTGGGCGGTGCTGGCGCTAACCGTGCTGGCGCAGCTGCTGATCAAGGTCAAGGGTTACTTCGGCGTCGACGACTGGATCGGATTTGGCGCGGTATTCGGATTTCTGTCATGCCTTGCCATGGTGCTGGTGGCGAAGTTCCTCGGCATTTTTCTGAAGCGAAAGGACGATTATTATCGGGTGGAGGATCACGATGACTGAATTCCTGCCACCGGCGCTGATCCTGATCGCGGCCGCGTTACTGATTGGCCCGGCGCGCGGACATCTGCGTTCCGCGATCATACTGCTCGCACCTCTTGCCACGCTGTGGGCAATCTGGCAGGTGCCCGACGGCGTCATAACCACGGCGACTTTTCTCGATTACCAGATCGAGCCGGTGGAAGGCAGCGCGTTGCGCCGACTGTTTGCGACCATATTTGCATTGATGGCTTTCGTCGGCGGCCTGTATTCCTTTCGCCAGGCGCGCTGGTACGAGCTCGCCTCGGGCTACGCCTACGCGGCGGGCGCGATCGGCGTCAGCTTTGCCGGTGACCTGATTACCCTGTTCCTGTTCTGGGAGCTGATGGCGCTGTTTTCTACCGTCATCGTCTGGTGCGGCGGCACGCCAGAGGCGAGGGCCGCAGGCATGCGCTACGCGGTCATGCATTTACTCGGTGGTATCATCCTCAAGGTCGGTATCGAAGGAATCGTGATCCACACCGGTTCGATCGACATTCGTCCCATGCTGGCGACCAACTTCGATACCTGGATGATTTTGATCGGCATCCTCATCAACGCCGCGGCGCCGCCGGTGTCGGCATGGCTTGCCGATGCCTATCCGGCATCCAGCCCGACCGGATCGGTGTTCCTGTCGGCCTTTACCACCAAGACCGCGGTACTGGCGCTGATTCTGCTGTTCCCGGGCGAAACAGTGCTCATCTGGATCGGCATCTACATGATCATGTACGGCATCATTTACGCGTTGCTGGAGAATGACGCGCGCCGCATCCTGGCCTATTCCATCGTCAATCAGGTGGGGTTCATGGTCTGCGCTATCGGCATCGGCACCCAGATGGCGTTGAATGGCGCCGCCGCGCATGCATTCGCGCACATTATTTACAAGGGCCTGCTGTTCATGAGTGCAGGTGTCGTGGTGTACCGCACTGGCAAGTCCAAGTGCACCGATCTCGGTGGGCTTTTTCGCACCATGCCACTCACCACGATCTGCGGAATCATCGGCGCGTTGTCGATCTCGAGCTTCCCGCTCACCTCCGGATTCACGACTAAAACGCTGATATCCCAGGCCGCGGTCGACGAGGGACTGGTAACGGTTTATTTCCTGCTCGCGGCGGCCTCGGCCGGCGTTTTCCTGCATGCCGGAATCAAGTTCCCATGGTTCGTATTTTTCCAGAAGGACTCGGGGCTGCGACCGAAGGATGCGCCCTGGAACATGGCGGTCGCGATGGTGATTTTCTCTGCGCTGTGCATATTCATGGGCGTCTTTCCCGAACTGTTTTATCAATTTCTGCCCTATGCAACGGACTACCAGGCTTACACCCCGGGCAAGGTCGTATTCTACCTGCAGCTATTGTTATTTTCCGGCCTGGCCTTCTTCCTGTTACTGCCGCTGATGAAGCGTACGCTGACCATTACTCTCGACACCGACTGGTTGTGGCGCGTTTTTATGCATCGACTGGCCGATTTTGCGAGCCGCGCGATCAGCCTGGCCGGAGCGGCAATAGCAGCAGGGGCGACAGCCGCGCTTGCAAAACTGGGGGCGATTGGTCGCAGGCACATGGGAATGTCGCCTGCACGGGACCATCGCGGCGTGTTTGCGCGCACCTGGCCGATTGGCACCACGGCGTTGTGGATTGCAATTCTGCTGTCTGCCTACCTGTTGGTCTATTTTGTTTCCTGACCCGGGTTTTTAGCCGAACAGGGTCTCGCGCGCGGACTCCATGATTGCCGTTACTACCGGATGCAGGACGCGGCGTTCCACTGATATGGCGTAAAACTGTTCCTGGATTTCCTCGACGCGCCCGATCGGTTCCACCTGGTATTGCTGGATCACCTCTCTCTCGATTGCAGCCGGCGCGATAAAGACGCCGGCGCCTTGCTTGCCGAAAGCCTTCATCAGTGCACCATCGTCAAACTCGGCCACCATGCGTGGATGGATGCGGTTTTTGTCCAGCCATTGATCGATACTCGAGCGCACCTGGGTAGAGGTGCTCGGCAGCAGGATCGGAGCCCCATCCAGGCACTGTGGAAAATCTCCCTTGAGGCTTTTCGCCAGCTCGCGCGTAGCCATGAAAGTGACAGCGCAGACGCCGAGCTTGTGGCTGTATCCACGCGTACTGACGGTGGCCGGAATAGGGCAGTCGGCAAGCACCAGGTCGAGGCGGTGCAGGGTCAGTTCAGCCAGCAGGTTATCGAGGCTCGCTTCGCGACAGATCATCCGCACCGGTTCAGCAGTTTCTAGTGCCGGCTGCAAAATTCGATGAGCAATGGATTTGGGCAAGGCATCGACGACACCGACGCGAAACAACTGTGGACGGTCTTTCGGTAACTGGTGCACGACTTCCTGCAACTCCCCGCCCAGGGAAAAGATTTCATCGGCATAGCTCAGCACCAGGCGCCCGGTTTCGGAGATTTCCAGGTTGCGCCCGACGCGATTAAACAGCTTCGTGCCCAGTTGCTCCTCGAGTTGGCCAAGTTGGCCGCTGATGGTTTGCGGCGTCAGGTGCAGGCGTTCGCTTGCCCTGGCGATGCCGCCTTCATGGGCAACAACCCAGAAATAATGCAAATGTTTGTAGTTGATCATGGCTGTTTATACATCGGTTTATTCGAATTATGATAAGAGTATATTCGACTTTTATAAACCAAAATGCAACCCTACTATTATCGCGTGTCTGCTAACAGATGTTTACACGAGGACGAGATTATGCAGGTTGATATACAAGTTAGACAGCTTCCGCCGAGCCGGTCGCTAAAAGTTTATACCCAACGCCGCATTCGTTTTGCCCTGACTCGGTTCGAAGAGCGCATACAGCGGGTGTCGATGTGGTTGTCGGATGTCAATGGTCCGAAAGGTGGCAAGGATAAGCATTGCCGGCTACACGTGGCCCTGGCCGGAAACACCAGTATCGTAATCGAAGATATTCACGAGAACCTTTACGTCGCAATAAACCGGGCAATAGACCGCGCCGGCCAATCCCTGGTGCGTAAGCTGGATCGTCAGCAAAGTCGTTTGCAGCGGTCGCGCACCGTTATGTTTGATTCCTCGGTAACCGCTTAGGTTACCGCCTTATTACGAAGAGAGGTATGTGATGAAAAATACAACCGTCGCTGCGGCCTATAGCGCAGAGAGCAGTGCGCTTGCCGGCAACAAGGTACTGCGCAACACCTATATGCTATTGTCCATGACCCTGTTGTTCAGCGGTTTAACCGCCGGGATATCAATGGCGTTCAATTTGCCCCACCCGGGAATCCTGCTCACGCTGGGAGGTTATTTCGGCCTGTTATTTCTGACCGCGAAATTCCGCGATAGCGCTGTTGGCCTGGCCTGTGTATTTGCGCTGACCGGTTTCATGGGCTACACCCTGGGCCCGATCATCAATGCTTATTTGAGCATGAGTAACGGGCCGCAAATGGTCATGACCGCCATGGGCGCAACAGGAGCCATCTTTCTCGGTTTATCGGGTTACGCGCTGACCAGCAGGAAAGACTTCAGCTACATGGGCAGCTTCCTGATGGTCGGGATTCTGGTCGCCTTTCTGGCGGGCCTGGGGGCAATCTTTTTTGAAATGCCGGCCCTTTCGCTCGCGGTTTCGGCCATGTTTGTGCTGTTGATGAGCGGCCTGATTCTTTACCAGACCAGTGACATCATCAACGGCGGTGAAACCAATTATATTATGGCTACGGTGACCCTCTACGTTTCCATATTCAACCTGTTCACGAGCCTGCTCCACCTCATTGGATTCATGAACGGCGAAGAGTAGCAATTAACTTTTTCCTCGAATGCTCCACCGGATTTTTGCCGGTGGAGCGTCCACTCGCTAAAGCCTTGTGATGTGCTGATAACATGCTAATCATGCAGGCTTCCCTTGCTGGAAGGCGCTGCTATTGATCCTTGTCAATACTTGCGACAGAGCGTTATTTTACATTTATCGCGCTGTTAACTTAGCAAAGGAGCTATTCATGAACATGCAAGTATGGAACCCATTTCAGGAATTCGAAGACCTGCTGGATCGCTACAATAGAGGTGGTGGTCTGAGTAAAAGACTGGATCGTGATCTGGCCGTTGCCGACTGGTCGCCTTCAGTGGATATCGAAGAAGAGGATGACAAGTACATCATCAAGGCCGACCTCCCTGGTGTCGAGAAGAAGGATATCGAAGTGAAGTTCGAAAATGGTATTCTCACCATTCACGGGGAAAAACACACTGAAAAGGAGACCGGCAAGGGTACCAAGCGGCATCGTACCGAGCGCTTCCACGGTTCCTTTTCGCGCAGTTTTACCCTGCCGGACTCGGTCAAGACTGACAAGATGGATGCGTCGTACAAGGATGGGGTTTTGACCATGAAGATACCCAAGGACGAGAAAGCCAAACCCAAAGCGATCAACATCAAGGTCAGTTAGATCGTTTTCCGACTAGTGATGACAGCGGCGCTCTAGTGTTTGCCGCTGTCATCTTTGACAATCTGCGGGAACCGCGCTTTACCGGTAGCGCCGTCGGCACCCTCGATCGACAGCCACCAGTGACTCAGTGCACCCCGCAAACCGGCGCGCCATCGCCGTTATACGCGGTCAGGTGCATGACTCGGCGATCCTCGCGCGCCAGTTTCCCGGTGGCCGAGTGCCACACCGAGCGATTATACCAGAGCACCAGGTCGCCCGGCTGCCATGCATGCACGTAGACTAGTTCTGGCGCAATCGCGGGGCGCATCCAGGTTTCAACCTGCAGCCTCGATTCGACGACACCCTGGAAATGACTGACCCCGTCCTCGCTGGTCTGTTCGAGGGCGTGCATGCAGCGTGGTTGGGGCATCAGGGCATGTCGGCCGGTCTCGGGGCAGGTCCATACCAGTGGATAAACCTGCGCCAGCGGATCGTCGACTGGCGCACCAGGCTCATCCAGACCTTCGGCATAGCGTTGTTCGGCTTGCGCGTCCACGGCCCGCAAGCCGTTGGCGCTGTTGGCGAGAGCATAGTTCGCCTGAAACGGGTGGCTGGCATAGTGCACGCGCGTACGCAGGGTCGTCTGCTGGTCAGTGGGGGTAAGCAGATCGAAAGCGATACGCCCGCTGGCGAAGGCGGTGGAACCGGCCGCACACCACAGCTTATCATCGCTATCCTCGCCATAGGATAGCCAGTGGCCGCTCCCGCTCGGCGCCTCGATACAGCGCATCTGGGTGTAGTGGCAGGGCGCGTGTTCGTAGAAGGTTCCATCGATGTGCCATTGTAACGCGCCGCCACCGAGCACCTGCGAGCCCTGGTCCTTGCCATAGGCGCCGCGATCGCCGCCGAGCGTGACTTGCAGACCATGGTGATCGATTTCGCCCTTGCCGAGAACCAGCACTCCGGGCTCCTGCGGTATCTGGTAGGTGCCGGCTATGTTTCCCTGCGCAACCTTGAATACCTCCCAGGGATTGTTGCGCTGATCGCGCCAGACGCCGACACCGTTCCGCTCTATCGCGCGGTAGAACGCGACTTCCTGTCGCGGCGTCAAATGCTGCTGGCCCGGGAACACCAGCAGTTGATGACGGTGCAGCGCGAGGCGGATAGCATCTGCGGTGTCGCGGTCCGTTAGCTCGCAATCGTGAGCGCTGACCAGGGCGCCGAAGGGTGCATCCACGATGGGCTTAATTTTCACGCGCTGATCGTGGAAACTTGACGATCGGAAAAGGTTTGCCGCGACCGGCCGCCCCGATACCTGCCGTATGCGAGGGGTTCGAAGGGCGCTGTGCGATTGTCCGTCAGCGGGCGCCGGGGATCGACGACCGTATCATGCCCGATGCAGCAGCCTTGCTGCTGGCTGCTGCAGGCGCCATCCTCGTCTCCGCAACTGCAGTAGTAAGGCGGCAGGTAGCCGCGCATACGTTGATCCAGCAGCAGCGTTGGCCGAAGTGAAAAAATAGCCCGCAACTGCGCCACGAGATCGTTTATCAGTGCGCTGGCAATACCGTGGTCGACTGCATGGAAAAATCCATTCCCGGTGCCTGTGCGCTGGATCGCGTCGATAACCGTCGTGTCGGCAATGTCACTCAACAGGGTCTTGCTGAAATCGAGTCGACGCGCAAGCGTAATAGTCATCGTGTTGTAGCCTTGTCGAAGTTATTCTCGAAAGTTGAATCCTAAAAGCCCCCGATAAATTGTCAATTCAAATCGTTCTGCTAAGTAGCGAGCAGGGGAGGGTGGTAATTACTTTGAAGTAGATTGGGTGATACCTGCGCCTCGATATCCATACCGACAGTATCTCCCGTGAAACGCGCCTTATATCAAAATTGTCCGCTGCATTTTTTCAATGCATTGGTACTATAATTTGATCTTTACTCGACTTAGCGTGGTGCCTGTGTCGGAAACCAGACCCTTGATCGATACCCTGAAGCAGGAACTGCGCAAGCAACGCGTTACCTACAGGCAGGTTGCCGATGCCCTGGAACTGTCAGAAACCAGCGTTAAGCGCCTGTTCGCGGATGAATCTTTTTCGTTGAAGCGCCTCGAGAAAGTCTGTGAAATGCTGCACCTGGGGATTAGCGACCTGGTTCGCCTGATGCAAAACAGGGTTGAACTGACCGCAGAACTTACCCTTGAGCAGGAGCAGGAGCTGGTTGCCGATGTGCGGTTGTTGCTGGTCGCCCTGCTGCTGTTGAACAAGCTGCAATTCACTGACATCATCACCACCTATGAGATCTCCGAGACCGAGGGCATTCGCCTGCTGACGCGGCTAGATCGCATGAAACTGATCGAACTGCAGCCGGGCAATCGCGTCAGGCTCATGGTGTCGAGTAATTTCGCATGGATTCCCGGTGGGCCGATTCAGCGTTTTTTCGAAAGTCGCGTGCAGCAGGAGTTCCTGAATTCATCGTTTAACCGTCCGGGAGAGTCGAGAATATTTACTTCGGGCATGATATCGCAGAGCGCCAATGCCGAGATTATCCGCAAGATGCAACAGCTCGCCCGGGAGTTGACCGAGATGACCCGCGAGTCGGAGAATCTGCCGCTCGAGCAGCGCTATGGCACCAGTTTGATGATGGCGGTCCGCCCGTGGGAGATCGAGGTGTTCAGGGAACTGCGCCGGGCTACGGACGAGCGGCAGTTCGGACAATAAGCGAACGCCAGCACAAGCGCCTACGGAACCAACAGCCGATGATCAGGATTTTAACTTATAACATCCACAAGGGCTTCGATCGCTTTAATCGCGATTTCGTGCTGCATCGGATCAAGGAGATCCTTCAGCAGGCCGAGGTGGACGTGGTTTTGCTGCAGGAAATTCAGGGGCACCACCTGCATCACGAAAAGCAGCTGGAGGCCTGGCCCGATGTCAGCCAGTTCGAGTTTCTCGCGGATCACCTGTGGCCGCATTATGCCTACGCTAAAAACGCCATCTATCGTAAAGGGCATCATGGCAACGCCATCCTCAGCAAATTTCACATTGTCGAATGGAGCAACCTCAACCTGTCGCGCTTTCAGCGTGCCAGCCGCAGCCTGCTGCACGGTCGCATCGAGCTACCCGAGAGCAAGCGCATTCTTCACCTGATCTGCGTACACCTCGATTTGATCGGCTTCGAGCGGAAACGCCAGTTGCACGAACTGAAAAGCTATATCGACGACAGCATCGACGAGCGCGAGGCGATAATCCTGGGGGGGGATTTCAACCACTGGCAAGGGGGGCTCGGCAGTTCGCTGGAAGCACAACTGGGAATGCCTGAGGCATATCGCCAGATACATGGGCGCTATGCCAGAACTTTTCCCTCCAATCGGCCCATGCTGTGCATGGACCGTATCTATTTTCGAGGCATCGAGCTGGTGGATGCCGGTTGTCATGGCCGCCACCCCTGGAACGAACTCTCGGACCATCTGCCGTTATACGCTCACTTCAACGTCGCATGAATTGGCAGTGATCCCGGTTTTGGTGCAGTTGACTATACTAATGGATGCGCCGCCGACCATTGAAGTCATAGTGTTTGTCGCGCACAAAAATGATAATTCACTTTAAATAAAATTTTTAAACTGCTGAATTTATTATACTATTCCACCTTACTTTATGTGGATTCAAAGAAGGGAGTGTAGTTTCTGTAATGGCGCGAGTCGATGACCATTCTTGATACCGGATTTCGCTGGCGCTCGCAGCCCGTTTTCGTCGTGGTGGCTGTTGGCGCCACCCTGAGCCTGAATGATTTTCTGACTTTCCCGGTGCTTGCCGGGCAGAACGGGGGCGGGGCCTTTTTGCTGCTGTACCTGTTGTTTCTGTTTACCCTTGGATTGCCGCTGTTGATGGCTGAATTGATGCTGGGTCGATTGACTCGTCGTGACCCGGTCGCCGGCCTGCGCAAGCTTTCCGAACAATATCACGCCTCGATCTACTGGAAACTGGTCGGCCTCGCGTCAATGCTGGCCGCCTTTCTGATCGCGGCGTCCTTCAGCGTGATCGCCGGCTGGTCGCTAGCCTACTCGGTGAAGTCGGGACTGGGCCTGTTCGAACAGCTGACCCCAGAGGCGGCAAAGCTGATCTTCGACGGTTTCATCGTCGACAGCGAACGCATGGCGCTGTGGCATACGCTGTTTCTGATCCTGCTAATAACGATCTGCGCACAGCCCTTGAAAGCAGGGGTCGAACGCATCAACTCGATACTGGTGCCGTTGATGGCCGTGTTGCTGGCGATAGGGCTGATCCTTGCGGTTACTTCATCGAGCTTCGAACAGAGCGTTCGTTATCTGCTTTACGCCGATTTCACTGCGATGGATTCACGCACTCCGCTGTTAGCGCTGCAGCGCGCGTTTTACACGCTGGCGCTCGGGCTAGGGGTCATGATGGCTTACGGGCGTTACCTGCCCAGTGGCCTGTCGATCGGCTACGCCGCCGCGCTGGTGATTACCATCGACTTGCTGTTTTCCATCGTGAGCGGGCTTTCGATCAATGCCCTGATGTTGTCGAGGGGTTTCCAGCCGGGGCAGGACAGCCAGTTTGCATTTCACGTGATGCCGGTTATTTTCGGCACCTTCAGCAACGGGAGTTTGTTCAGCGCGCTGTTTTTCCTTTTGCTGACGCTCGCCGCGCTGACGTCGTCGATCGCCCTGCTGGAAGCGCCGATTACCTACCTGCAGCGCAAGCGGGGCATGTCGCGTTTGAAGGCTGCGGTGTGGCTGGGTGTCGGCATCTGGCTGGTCGGGCTCGGTGTCATTCTGGCGCACAGCGTGTGGAACGGCGACGGCTTTACGCTGGCGCTGTATTTCGGTGACGAAGCAGTCCGCCTGGTCAACAATGCGGGCTTTCACGACGTCCTGATCTTTGTCTCCAGTCATCTGCTGCAGCCTTTCGTCGCACTTTTCATCTGCCTGCTGGTGGCCTGGACCATTCCGCGCGAAGTCAGTTCTCGCGAGTTTGCACTGTCGAAGCAATATCGTTTCGAGCTGTGGAACTACCTGGTGCGCTACATCATCCCGGTGCTTATGCTGGTCATCATTCTCGCCGGATTTGGGATCATATGACATGGCGGAAATCAAGCGCAGTGCGCTAATGCCTTACCCGGCCAGAGTGATGTACGATATCGTCAACGATGTCGAGCGCTATCCCGAATTTCTACCATGGTGTGGCGGTGTTGAGCTCTTCCATGTCGATGAGCAATCGATGGAAGCGGCAATCCTGATGCGCGCGGCCGGCCTGAATCACTGGTTTCGAACCCGAAACCGCATGGTGCCTGGTGAGTCCATAGAAATCAGCCTGGTCGATGGACCCTTTAGCCGGCTCGAGGGATACTGGCGCTTTACACCGATCGATAGCGATGGATGCAAGATAGACCTGATGTTGCAATTTGAAGTAAAACACAGCCTGGCGGCGGCGATCATTGCGCCAGCATTTTCACGCATCGCCAACACCATGGTTGAATCCTTCTGCAATCGCGCGCGGGACTTGCATGGGGACTAGCCTGCATATCTCACCGGTTTACGTCGCGATATGCACATGGATGTGCAGCGCGATGCGGCGTCCCGATGCGGCGCCCCGGAGTAGAGCAATGCAGCGGTCCGACGTTTCGGAGCAATTGCCGAGGAAATCGGTCAGATATGCAGGCTAAGATACTGGTCGAGGTTGCCTATGCGACCCCGCAAAAGCAGAAGATCCTCGAATGCGAGGTTGCCAGCGGCAGCACTGCACGCGAAGTTGTGCGGCGAAGCGGTATCGAACAGCATTTTGCGGAAATCGATCTCGACAACTGTGATATCGGCGTGTTTGGCAAGACCGTGGCCGACGACTACCAGCCGCATGACGGTGATCGAATCGAGATTTACCGGCCGTTGATCGCCGATCCGAAGGAAGTGCGCCGACAACGCGCGGCGCGGGGATTGAAAACCGGCAAAGGCGGCGGCGCGATCAACTCGGATTGAGTGTTCCGCTGATCCCGGTGAGCACGTCGTCGGTGAAACTGAGCGTCATCTCACGCTGTTCGGTCCGGTTTCCGTTATCGTCTTTCAGGAAGTAGATGTAATACCACTGATCCGGCCGATACGGATCCTGTATCGCCGGCGTGCCGAGTAGAAACTTGACCTGGTTGCGGGTCATGCCGAGTTCCAGCTGGGCAAGCACCTGCGGCGGGATGCGGTTGCCCTGCGCGATATCCATTTTATAGACGCAGGCAGACAGTGCTACAATGAAGCAGCCTGCAAGCAGAACCAATCGTAATAACCTGAACATCATAAAGCGGATAATTCCGAGTGAAGGCCGCGATGATACTGTTACCTTCGCGGCGCTGCAATTACTGTGAGACATCTATGGAAACAGCAGATATCAAGAATGCCGGCCTGAAGGTCACCTTGCCGCGCATGAAGATCCTCGAATTACTGGAAAATTCGGTCGATCGACATTTGAAGGCCGAAGATATCTACAAGATTCTGCTGGATTCCGGCGAGGAGATAGCCCTTGCCACGGTTTACCGCGTTCTCACCCAGTTCGAAACCGCCGGCCTGGTAACCCGCCATCACTTCGACGGCGGTCATGCCGTGTTCGAAATCAACGACGGCGAACACCACGATCACCTGGTGGATATAGCCACCGGCAGGGTAGTCGAGTTTTACGATGAAGTTATCGAGCAGCGGCAAAAGGAAATCGCTAAAAAATACAACTTTACCATTACCGAGCACACCATGGTGCTCTACGGCCAGTTCAACGAACCGGATTAATTCCTGCAGCTAGTCGCTGGTCGCGATCATTTCGCTGGCGTGCGCCCGCGTTTGCGCGGTGATCTGCACCCCGCCAAGCATGCGCGCTATCTCCTCGAGGCGTTCCGCGTCGCCAAGCGCGAACACGGCAGTAGTGGTGCGCTTGTCGTCAGTGGATTTCTCGACACGAAAATGGTGATGCGCCTGCGATGCGACCTGCGGCAGGTGGGTAACGCACAGCACCTGTCGCTCGCGCCCCAGCAAACGCAGTTTCTTGCCGACAATCTCGGCCACGCCGCCGCCAACCCCGCTGTCGACTTCGTCGAAAATAAGCGTTGGAATCTGCGAGGTTTCACTCATGATAACCTGTATCGCCAGGCTGATGCGCGACAACTCACCGCCCGAGGCCACCCTGGCCAGTGATTTCGGCGGCTGTCCCGGATTGGCGCTCACCAGGTAACGAATTTCATCGATACCCTGCGCGGTCGGTTCATCGCCCGCTTGAACGTCGATGACAAAGCTGCCGCCGCTCATGCCCAGTTCCTGCATCACGCGGGTGATCTGCTCGGACAACATGGATGCTGTCTGCTGGCGTTTACGCGAAAGCTCGGTGGCGCTGAAGTCATAGGCCTCGCGCTGCCTGGCTAGCGCCTTCTGCAGCGCATCGATGTCGTAGTCGTCGCCCTGTAATTCAGCCAGTTCCTGGTTCATTGCTGCGCCAAGCTCGATCAGCTCGGGGATATCGACACGGTGCTTGCGGGCCAGGCTTTGCGCGGTCGCTATGCGCTGGTTGAGCGCTGCCAGGCGCGCATCGTCCAGATCGACGCTATCGCGGTAGGCGCGCAGTTCGGAGCCTGCTTCCTGCACCTGGATCAGCGCCGCCGCGATCAGTTCGTGGCTCACGGCCAGCGCCGGATCGTATTCGAGCAGTTCGCCGAGTTGCTGTTCACAGGATGCCAGCGCCGATTGAATATCCTGATCTTCATCGGCGTGCAATTGCGCGAGCACGGCGCCAGTCTTTTCCAGCAGGCGGCCGGCGTTGGAGAGTCTTTTATATTCGTCCAGCAGGGTTTCGAACTCGCCCGCGCCCAGGTTTAACTGGTTCAACTCGTCGCAATAAAGCCCCAGTAAGTCGATGCGCTGCTGGCGTTCCCGCGAGCCGGCCTGCGCCGCCCGCAATTTCTGTTCGAGTTCCTGCCAGGCCCGGTACTTGCTGCGCACATCGTCCTGCAGCACGCTGTCACCAACAAATGCGTCGAGCAGCTGTCGCTGCACCTGCGGGCGTTGCAGCGATTGATGTTCATGCTGGCCGTGAATGTCGATAAGACTGTCGCAGAGTTCGCGTAATTGCATCAGGGTGGCGTTGTAACCGTTGATAAACGCCTTGCTGCGACCGTTGGCGTGCAAAACGCGGCGCAGTACGCAATCGCCATCGGCACTCATTTCATGCTCGGCCAGCCATGCCCGTGCCGCTGCGCAGCCATCGAGCCGAAAACAGACGCTGATTTCCGCTTTTTCGCAGCCACTGCGAATGAAGTCGCTTTCGGCGCGATCGCCGGCAACCAGCTTGATCGCATCGAGCAGTATCGACTTGCCGGCCCCGGTTTCCCCGGTCAGCGCGCTCATGCCCGCATCCAGCTCCAACTGCAACGAGTCGATAATGGCGAAATTGCGGATCTGGATGGATTCGAGCACTAGTAGTGGGTGCTCCAGTCGAGCTTGGCGCGGAGCACCCTAAAGTAATCGTAGTCTTCCGGGTGTAACAGGGTTAGCGGCTGCGGATAGCGCGTGATCCGAACCCGGTTATCGTGGGCGAAACGGGTGGTTGAGTGTCCGTCGTAACTGACCTTGGCAATATTCGAATCCTGGCCCAGACGAACTTCGATGGGTTGATCGGCCGGCAATACGATTGGCCGGTTGCTCAGCGTATGCGGACAGATGGGCACTATGGCCATGGTATTCAGCGACGGGTGCATGATCGGACCGCCCCCCGACAGCGCATAGGCGGTCGATCCGGTCGGCGTGGTCACTATGACCCCGTCGGCGCGCTGGATATGGATCAACTGACCGCCGCTCGAGATCTCGTATTCGATCATGCTGGCGGATTCGAAACTGTGCAGAATAATGTCGTTGAGCGCGATGTTGCGGCTTTTGAGATCATCGCCGAGAAAGAATTCACCCTGGATCAAAAAACGCTCCTCGACGCTGTAGCGGCCTTCGACCACGGCATCCACATACGATTCGAACTGGTTGAAGGAGACGTCGGCGAGGAACCCCAGGCGACCCAGGTTTATGCCGAGCAGGGGCGTGTTCAGACCCGCCATCGCGCGCGCGGCGGTGAGCAGGGTACCGTCGCCCCCCAGCGATATGACCAGGTCGACTTCGCGCACCAGCTTATTCAGCGACACCTGGGACAGTTCCGCCATGGGTTCTTCGAAATCCAGGCAGTGAACCAGTACGCTGGCGTAACGGCCGAGCACCGTCACGACTTGCTGGATGCGTTCCTGGTGCGCTTGCATGTCGCTGCGGACTACCAGGCCGATGGATTCGAAGGCTGCTGCCATATTTATTTGTTTACCGATAATCCCTTGATTTGAGGTGATTTAGAATATAGCTTGTGTCCCAGTTATGAAATCATGTCGCTACAGTAGCGACCGACAACAATATATCAGACCCGATGAGCGAAAAATACGAACTTGATGAACGCGCCCAGCTTTTGTTACGGCATTTGATCAACTCGTATACGCAGGATGGTCAGCCGGTAGGGTCCAAGAATCTGGCGGAACTTTCCGGTCTCGACGTGAGCTCGGCGACGATACGCAACATCATGGCCAGGCTCGAAGATATGGGCCTGGTGGATTCACCGCACACCTCCGCCGGACGCATACCGACGGTGGCCGGCTACCGCTTTTTTGTCGACAGTATGTTGGAAATTGGCGACCTCGAAGATTCCGCCACCGAGGCAATATCAAGCAGCCTGAGCGGTAACAAGACGTCCAGCGACCTGATTCACAGCGCCAGCGAAATATTATCGCGCTTTACCCACCTGGCGGGAATCGTCAGCCTGACCCACACCGCGCCCGCGGAAGTGCGCCACATCGAATTCATCAAGCTCAGCGATCGACGCGTGCTGGTTATCCTGGTGATCAACAAGGACGATGTTCACAACAAGGTTATCGAGGTAGATCGCGACTACAGTGAGCGCGAACTGCACAAGGCCGCACAAACCCTGAGCCGGTACCTGATCGGGCGCAGTTTCGAAAGTGCGCGCAGGCTATTGCTGGAGGAACTCTCGGAATTGCGCAGCGACGTTAATTCGATCACCAAAACCGTGCTCGACGCGATGCAGGAAGTGTGCAACCTGAGCATTCACGACGATCTGTTGACGAGCGGTGAATCCAACTTGTTTCAATACGCTGAACTTACTGATATCAATAAGTTACGCGGTCTTTTTAATGTTTTTAATGAAAAGACCGAGTTGCTCAAACTGCTCGACGGCTGTACTTCTGCAAGTGGTGTCGAAATTTTTATCGGCAGCGAATCGGGCTACTCGGTGCTGAGCGATTGCAGCATCATCGGCGCACCTTACCAGGTGGCGGGTGAAATCGTTGGTGTTCTTGGTGTTGTCGGTCCCACGAGAATCGCCTACGAAAGGGTCATTCCGGTGGTCGATATCACCGCAAAATTATTAACCTCCGCCTTGAATACTCGGAAATAATCCTTAAATTGTAGCCCTCCCGGGTCGCGGCCGGGGCATGAAGATCGCGACCTCAGTCAAAATGATATCGAAAACAAGCGAGCGGAGCAGTCAATGTCGCAACAAAAGGACAATCTCGAAACCGAAGCAGGGCCAGCGCCTGATACGGAATCCACGGCCGAAGCGGCAGCACAGGAAGCCGTTGCGGAAAACCCGGAAGCGGGGGACAACGGTGACGTCGGAACTGACGAAGACGATTCACCGGCGCTGCAACTGCTGCAGGCGCAGACGACAATCCAGGATTACTGGGACCAGATCATACGCCTGCGCGCTGAAATGGAAAACAATCGCAAACGCGCCGCCCGCGATGTGGAAAACGCGCACAAGTATGCCCTGAAGAATTTTATGGAGAGCCTGCTGCCGGTAATCGACAGCATTGAAATGGGACAGGTAGCCGCAATGGCCGACAACGCCACCCTGGAAAGCATTCGCGAGGGCCTGGATCTGACGGTCAACATGTTGGTGCAGGTATTGCAGCGCAGCGGGCTCGAGCAAATCGACCCTCTGGGTGAAAAGTTCGACCCGGAAAGGCACCAGGCGATCAGTATGATCGACGTCGAAGGCGCCGAATCCAACACCATTGTCGAGGTCATGCAAAAGGGTTTTCTGCTTAACGATCGGTTGATTCGACCGGCGATGGTGGTCGTTGCCAGTTAGAATCCACAAATAAAATCGGGAAATTACTTGAAAGCGCTAAATATAACCTTACATCGGGTGTAAGTTTTTTCCTGGAACACATTTTTTCCTTAGAACACAGTTTGGAGCATATTCATGGGTAGAATCATAGGCATAGACCTCGGCACGACAAATTCCTGCGTAGCGGTAATGGAAGGCGGCAAGCCCAAGGTTATCGAAAACGCGGAGGGTGATCGCACAACACCGTCTATCGTCGCTTTTGGCGCCGAAGACGAGGTGCTGGTTGGTCAGCCGGCGAAACGCCAGTCGGTCACCAACCCCGCCAATACACTGTACGCGGTAAAGCGCCTGATCGGTCGACGTTTCGAAGAGAAAGAGGTACAGAAAGACATCTCTCTGGTGCCTTATAAGATCATTAAAGCCGACAATGGCGACGCCTGGGTCGAAGCCAAGGGCAAGAAGATGGCGCCCCCCGAGATTTCAGCGCGCGTATTGCAGAAGATGAAGAAAACCGCCGAAGACTACCTCGGCGAGGAAGTCACCGAAGCGGTTATTACCGTACCGGCGTATTTCAACGATTCGCAACGCCAGGCAACCAAGGATGCCGGCAAGATCGCCGGTCTGGAAGTCAAGCGCATTATCAATGAACCGACCGCGGCGGCACTTGCCTACGGTATGGACAAGGCTGCCGGCGACAAGAAGATCGCGGTTTACGATCTCGGCGGCGGTACTTTCGATATTTCGATTATCGAAGTAGCCGAAGTCGACGGTGAGCACCAGTTCGAGGTTCTGTCCACCAACGGCGATACTTTCCTTGGCGGTGAAGATTTCGACATGCGCCTGATCGATTACCTCGCCGATGCCTTCAAGAAAGAGCAGGGCATGGACCTGCGGGGCGACCCGCTGGCGATGCAACGCCTCAAGGAAGCCGCGGAAAAAGCGAAGATCGAACTGTCTGCCGGTCAGCAGACCGACGTCAACCTGCCATACATCACCGCGGATGCCTCGGGTCCGAAACACCTGAACCTGAAAATCACCCGCGCCAAGCTCGAATCTCTGGTCGACGACCTGGTCGCGCGCACCATCGATCCGCTCAAAATGGCGCTGGACGATGCCGGCGTATCGGTATCCGATATCGACGACATCATCCTGGTCGGTGGCCAGACCCGCATGCCCAAGGTGCAGGAAGTGGTGAAAAACTTCTTCGGCAAAGAGCCGCGGCGTGACGTAAACCCCGACGAGGCGGTTGCCTGCGGCGCGGCCATCCAGGGCGGCGTACTCGGTGGTGATGTCAAAAACGTGCTGTTGCTGGACGTTACTCCGCTGTCGCTGGGTATCGAAACGCTAGGTGGCGTGATGACCAAGCTGATCGAAAAGAATACGACGATTCCGACCAAGGCGTCGCAAACCTTCTCGACCGCCGAAGACAACCAGACCGCGGTTACCGTGCACGTGCTGCAGGGCGAGCGTGAAGTGGCGACCGCCAACAAGTCGCTCGGCCGCTTCGACCTGTCGGATATTCCGCCGGCGTCGCGTGGCGTACCGCAGATCGAGGTTACTTTTGACATCGACGCAAACGGTATTCTCAACGTGTCGGCAAAAGACAAGGCTACCGGCAAGGAACAGAAGATTGTGATCAAGGCTTCCAGCGGTTTGTCCGACGATGAAGTCGAAGCGATGATCAAGGATGCCGAAGCGCATGCCGACGAGGATCGCAAGGTGCGCGAAACCGTCGAGGTTCGTAACCAGGCCGACGCGATGATTCACTCGGCGGAAAAATCGCTGAAGGATCTCAGCGACCAGGTAGAAGAAGACGACAAGAAGGCGATCGAAAGCGCAATCGACGATCTGAAGAAGGCGATGGAAGGCAGCGACAAGGAAGAAATCGAAGCCAAGACCCAGGCGCTGGCCATGGCGGCCAGCAAGCTGGCGGAAAAAGCCTACTCGGCTGGCGCCGGGGAAGGCGGACCGGAGCCGGTCGATGCCAATGCCTCTTCACAGGCAAATGACGACGTCGTCGATGCCGAGTTCGAAGAAGTAAAAGAAGACGACAAGAAATAACGGTTACAGTTGTTTCCGTCGAAAACCTGGTGCGATGAATCGCACCAGGTTTTTGCCGTTTTAAAACCTATATAAGATTTGGGGTCTATGTCTAAACGCGACTACTACGAAGTGCTCGAAGTTGCCAGCAGCGCAACCGAAGCCGAAATAAAAAAAGCGTTCCGTCGCCTGGCGATGAAATACCATCCCGATCGTAATCCCGATGACAGCGAGTCGGAAAGCAGGTTCAAGGAAGCCAAGGAAGCATTCGAGGTGCTGTCCAATGCCAACAAGCGTGCCGCCTACGATCAGTTTGGCCACGCCGGTGTCGAGCAATCGTCCGGCGGTTTCGGCGGCGGCGGATTCGGTGACGCCTTCAGCGATATCTTCGGCGATATTTTCGGTGGTGGTGGCCGTTCACGCGCGCGCAAGGGCGCCGACCTGCAGTACAATCTCGAGCTCAGCCTGGAAGACGCCGTCAATGGCACCACGGTCAAGATTCGCGTTCCGACGCTGAAGCACTGCACCACCTGTTCCGGCAGCGGCGCCAAACCCGGCTCCTCACCGGAAACCTGTCGCACCTGTGGCGGTCACGGCCAGGTGCGCATGCAGCAGGGGTTCTTTTCGGTGCAGCAAACCTGCCCGAATTGCCGCGGCAAGGGCACCACCATCAGCGATCCCTGCACTACCTGTCACGGCAACGGTCGCGTCAAGGAAGAAAAGTCGCTGTCGGTCGAAGTACCGGGTGGCGTCGATAACGGCGACCGCATTCGCCTGTCGGGCGAGGGCGAAGCCGGCGACGCGGGCACTCCCGCGGGCGATCTGTTCGTGCAGATCCACGTCAAACCGCACCCGATCTTCGAGCGCGACAATGCCGATTTGTATTGTGAAGTACCGATCAGCATCGTGCTGGCGGCGCTCGGCGGTGAAATCCAAGTGCCCAGCCTCGGCGGCAGGCTCAACCTGAAAATCCCCGCCGGCACGCAGACCCACAAACTGTTTCGCATGCGCGGAAAGGGTGTCAAACCGGTGCGCGGCGGCCCGATCGGCGATTTGATCTGCCGCATCGTCGTCGAAACCCCGGTAAAATTGAATGCCGAGCAAAAAGAGCTGCTGGAAAAATTAGGCGCCTCGATGGGCAAGGCGGCAAACAAGCACAGCCCGAACGAAAAATCGTGGATTGATAACGTCAAGCAATTCTTTGAAGATATGAAGTCCTGACCCGGGAGGTGAGTATGACTCGAATTGCCATCGCTGGCGCCGCCGGCCGCATGGGCCGCAACCTCGTGCTGGCCTGCAGCGAAGCTGACGGTCTCGAGTTGACCCAGGCGCTGGAACGCGAACAAAGCCCGGCGCTCGGTAGTGACAGCGGCATCCTCGCCGGTATCGCCGCAAACGGAATCCCGGTGAGCGACAGCCTCGATGCGCAGGCCTTCGACATCCTGATCGATTTTACCCACCCCAGTGCGACCACGCTGCACGTCGATTTCTGCCGCCTGCACCACAAGAAGATGGTCATCGGCACGACCGGCTGCGACGCCGCGCTGGAACAAAAGCTGCAGGATGCCGGCAATGAAATAGCCATCATGTATGCGCCCAACATGAGCATTGGCGTCAACCTGTGTTTCAAACTGCTGGAAATGGCGGCCGCGGTGCTTGGTGACAGTGTCGACATCGAGATCATAGAAGCGCATCATCGCAACAAGGTCGACGCCCCGTCGGGAACGGCACTGAAGATGGGCCAGGTGGTCGCCGACACCCTGGGGCGCGATTTGTCGACCTGTGCGATCTTTGGCCGTGAGGGGCAGACCGGGGTGCGCGAACGCGGCACCATCGGTTTCGAAACCATTCGCGCCGGCGACATTGTGGGTGAGCATACGGTATTGTTTGCCGCCGAAGGCGAGCGCATCGAGATCACCCACAAGGCATCGAATCGCATGACTTTCGCGCACGGGGCGATTCGCGCCTGTCGCTGGCTCGAGTCGCGGCCGGCCGGCGTTTTCAGCATGCAAGACGTGCTCGGAATTACTTGAAACGATATCAAGTAGCCATTGTAAGGAGCTGAAAATTAATAAATTTTCTATTATTCCCGCGATTCATCTGCGCAATGGTGAAGTGGTGCGTTTCACCCAGGGCGACATCAGCCAGCCGACAGTTTTCCATACCGACCCGATCGCCTGCGCGCGGCAGTGGATTGAGGCGGGCGCGGACTGGCTGCAGGTCGTCAATCTCGATGCCGCCTTCGACGAGGAAGCCAGCCATAACTGGGAACTGATCACGCAGATGACCGGGCTGGACGTCAACATACAGTTCGGTGGCGGTATTCGCAGCCTCGACGATGTCGACTGGGCGATAAAATCGGGTATCAAGCGCGTCATCCTCGGCACCGTTGCCGTGGAGAATCCGCAGGTAATGGCGCAGGCGATTGCGCACTACGGCGGCGAGGCGATTGTGCTGGGTATCGATGCCGACGCTTCCGGCGAGGTGAAAACCCACGGCTGGCAAGCGGGCGGCAGCGTGCAGGCCACCGCGCTCGCGATCCAGATGCGCCAGCTCGGCGTGACCACCGCGGTACACACCAGCATACACCGCGACGGTTCGATGACCGGCGCGGACCTGGAAACCTCGATCGAACTGGCACGGGTGAGCGGCCTGCGTATCATTGTCGGTGGTGGTATCGGTTCGATGAAGGATTTGCGCGAGTGTTTCAATAAGGATGGCATCGATGGCGTCATCATCGGCAAGGCGCTTTACAGCGGCAAGGTGAACCTGCGCAAGGCATTAAAGCTGGCCGAGCGCAAGGAATCGTTCGAGTCGGCCGTACCGGACTGGAAGGCCGAACAGGACAAGCCGTGGAACCGCTTCGGTTACCAGCTGGTCGAACACAACCTGAAGAAGCATATTCCGATGGATTCACCGCCCCTGCGCGTGCTCGACGCCGGCGGCGGCAACGGACTGGACAGTCTGTGCCTGGCGCGCATGAACCATCACATCGACCTGGTCGACATTTCCCAGCAAATGCTGAACGACGCGCGCGCCAATGCCGCGTTGGCAGGCGTGACCAACCGCGTCGCAACGCATGCGATCGATGTGTTCGATATCGGCGATGAATTCGCCGGCAATGAATTCGATATCGTGCTGTGCCACAACGTCATCCAGTTCGTGGACGAGGTGAAACCGCTGCTCGAAATCTTCTCCCGGGTGCTCAAACCAGGCGGCTTTCTGTCGTTGATCAGCACCAACCAGTATTCCTTGCCCTACCAGGCGGCGTTTCTGGAACAGGATCTGGACAAGGCTTTCGAGCTGCTCGATCACAGCGCCGGCTACAACCCGGTGTTCGACATCCACGCGCACGTATTCCGCGCCGATGAAGTCATCGACTGGCTATCCTCGATGGGGCTCGCGCTGGAGAAACACTACGGCATACGTTGCCTGTACAACTACTGGGGCACCAACAAGCTGAAGCAGAGTTCGCCGGTGTACGAAAAACTCAGGAAACTCGAATTCGAGCTCACCGAACGCTATCCCTATCAGCTGACGGCGCGCCAGTTTCAGCTGATCGCGCGCAAAGCCTAGCCCGAATATTCTCTCACCGATTTACATCGCGGGGGCATCCCCCCACGGTGAGCCTTGCAGCGTGAAGCGTACGACTGCAAGGATGTTGGCCCGCGCTTCGGCGCTCCGACGTTCCGGCAATTGCCAGTGAATTCTGTGAGATATACGAACTAGCGCATGGTGACCAGCTCTTCCGAGCTGGTCGGATGAATCGCCACGGTGTCGTCAAAATCCCGCTTGCAGGCCCCCATGCGGATCGCAACTGCAAATCCCTGCAGCATCTCGTCGACGGTCGGGCCGATCATGTGGCAGCCGATAATTTTTTCCTCCTCGTCGAGGCATACCAGTTTCATCGCGGTGGGCACGTCGTGCCCGCTGATCGAGTTGTACATGGCGGTGAAGCGAGTCTGGTACACCTTGATGCGATCGCCGTACTGTGCGCGCGCCGCTTCCTCGGTAGCGCCGATGGTGGCTATTGGCGGATGACTGAAAACGACTGTCGGTATCAACTCGTAGTCCAGGTGGCGATCGCTCTGCTGGTTGTAGAGGCGATCCGCGAGGCGGCGGCCGGCGGCAATCGCAACCGGGGTTAGCGCGGCTCGCCCGGTAATGTCGCCCAGCGCGAAAATGTTAGGTTGGCTGGTGCGCTGATACAAATCGGTCTCGATAAAGCCGTCATCCGTTGTCGCGACGCCGGCATTTTCCAGTTTCAGGGTGCCGAGATCTGCGCTGCGGCCGATCGCGTAAATCACCTGGTCTACATTTTCCATGCCCACGCCATGATTGTCCTGGAGATCGAGCTTGCCGCTTTCGGCGCGCGTGATACTGATTATCTGGCAGCGTATGCGCAGCTCGATGCCGGATTGACCAAGACGTTCGAGCAAGGTCGATTGCATAAGGCTGTCAAACCCGCCGAGCACGTGATCCTTGCGCAGAAACAGGGTCACGTGGCTACCCAGCGCGTTCAGCACGCCGGCCAGCTCTACCGCGATGTAACCCGAGCCGGCAATCGCCACACGTTGCGGCTGCTGTTGCAGCGCGAAGAAACCGTCCGAAGTGATCGCGTGTTCGACGCCTGGAACATCGGGCAGCGCAGGGGCCGTACCGGTGGCTATGGCAATCTCGCGCGCGCTGTAGTGCCTGCCGTTTACGGCGATGGTGTGGGCGTCGACAAAGCTGGCCTCGCCTTCGATTTCATCGATGCCGAGTTCTTTCAGGTAACCGTGATACCAGGTGTTGATGCCGTCGATGTATTTTTCGCGCCGCTCCACCAGTTTCGACCAGTCGAAACCGTTACGGGTCAGGTCGAAGCCATAACTACCGGCATCGTCGATCATGTCAGCCAGGTTGGCGCCGAACCACATGATTTTCTTTGGCACGCAGCCCACGTTGACACAGGTACCACCCATCTTGCCGCGTTCGACCACGGCACAGCGCTGGCCGTAGCTCGCGGCGCGCTCGACGACGGAAAGCCCGCCGCTGCCGGCGCCTATGGCGATCAGGTCGTAGTCGAATTCTTGTGTACTGGTTGGAGTCATCTGCGCATCCCACTCTTTTAGGGCCTGCACTGTAGCAGTTTTAAGATGGATTTTTTACCCCGCGGGCGACATAATTCGGACCAAACCACGGATGACATCTTAAATGTTCAGAGTAATCGTATTCCTGGTATCTCACGGCATCACCATGGCCCTCGGTTTTGCCCTGGGTGTTTACCTCCTGCCCATCATGATTGCACCGGACGCTCCGAGCCATGCCGAAGTCGCACAGGTCGCCGACAAGGCGATATTCAGTATGCAGTTCAAACGAGATTTGCCAGGCAGCGATTTTCTCCACTGGGGAGAGGGTGAGCTATCAATTTCTGCGCGGCACATCAGTTTCACCGGCGAGCTCGCGCCTGGACCGGATTACCGGCTGTATCTAACCCCGCAACTGGTGCTGACCGGGGAGGAATTCCTCGCGGTGAAGGAGCACTCGGCCTTTGTCGGCAACATCAGGAGCTTCGATGGTTTCATCCTCGAAGTTCCTAAAAACATCGATCCGGCCGCCTACAAGGGGGTTGTCATATGGTGCGAATCCTTCGATGAGTTTATTACCGCTGCAAGCTACCAGTAAGCCTGGCGACAACTCGGTTTGAAGCTCGACGCCCTAGTCTTGCGGGCCCCACAGCATTCTATCCAGGCTGTCGTCGTTGTCGGCTTCGATGATTTTCAAACCATCGAAGCGCACACCTTCCTGTTTAAGCAGCTGCGACTGCTCGCGGTAGTTACTGGAGCCTGGTTCGAAAGCCAGGGTGCGATTGGAACGCACCACGCGAAACCAGGGCAGGGGCTCGGGAGAACGGCCTAGTGCTGCGCCCACCATGCGCGAGTAACGCGGAAATCCTGCCGCCTTTGCCACCTCGCCGTAACCCATCACCCGACCGGGTGGAATCGAAGCGACAACCTGCCAGACGCGGTAATCGAACTTGTCTCGAAAATGGCTCATGGCACGAGTTTACTATCGCGAATTATCGCGGCAAGAAAAATTTCTAGCTCGCATATCTCACCGATATGGATCACCAGGGCGACACCAAGACGACCTGGCAAGCTGCTCGGAAGAGGTCCGTGCCGGACTGGAATACACCAGGTTTAGCTGGCCGCTGCCGAGCGCAATTGCCGGGGAAATTGGTGAGATATGCGGCCTGGGCTCACTCGTGGTGATCGCGCTTACTCAGCTGCACCAGTCGACCCACTTCTGATACCGCAACGCTGACTGTCGGATAGTCGCAACTGCGCATGGCGCTGAATTCGTTCAACATGGTGTCGTAACGCTCCAGTGCCACCACATACCGATCCTCCCATACGGCGAGCGCCTTACCGGTATGGCGCTTGTTGTCGACGACCTGCAGCACCAGTTCCGTGAGGTAGCGCTGGTAGCTATGCAATTCATTGCGCAGGTTGAGAATGGCCAGGTGATGCCAGTGGTTACGCACGATTATTTCGGAAATGGCATTGCGGATCCAGTGCAATTGCAGGCGTTCCGACACGGCATAAAACAGTTTGGCCGCGCTTTCGATATCGGCGTCGAGGGTGGTCTTCACTTCGATGATATCGAAAGCCGACGCCAGCGTGGTCTTGTCCACCAGTTCCTGCGCCAGTGCCGGCGGCAGGCGGTATTTCAGGAAACGTCGCTTTGTAGTCTGGTAGTTGCGGCGCGACTGGCCGATGATCGCGCTGGAAACGACGTTCAGCAGACTCTGGGTACCCGACTTGTAGCGTTGAATGACCTCGCTGACGTTGAAATCCGCGGGCTGGTGACGTAACAGCCAGCTGATCGAACGTTCCAGCAAACCGCTGACCGCGCGAAAGCTCTCGTAACGATCGTCTTCGTTGACCACGTTGTCGAGCCGCTCCAGCTTGCGCCAGGTATCGAACAGGCCGAACACTTCGACGCACACCACGTAAGCCTTGGCGATGTCCTCGATGGTCGCACCTGTCTCCTCGCGAATGCGTGAACCGAAGCCGATGCCGATGTTGTTGGCGATCTGGTTACTCAATATGGTGGCGATAATCTCCTTGCGCAGCGGATGTTTCAGGATTTCGGCGGCGAAACGCCTGCGGATCAGGCGCGGGAAATAACCGAGCAGCAGCGAGTCGTAACAGTCTTCGGTCAACGACGACGCGCCGAGCAGGGCATTCTTATAGGTCAGCTTGCTGTAGGACAGCAGAATCGACAGTTCTGGACGGGTCAATCCCTGGTTCTTGGCGATGCGATCGGTGATCTGCTTGTCGCTGGGCAGGTATTCGAGGCGGCGATTGAGGATATTTCCATCTTCCAGGTGACGCATGAAGCGGGCGTGCTGATACATGCGTGACGCGGCGTCCTGCTCGATGACGTCGATGATCTGCGTCTGCCGGTAATTGTTGAACAGGCACTTCTGCGCGACCTCGTCGGTCATGTCGACCAGCAGTTGATTGCGCTCCGCGGGGCTCAATTCTCCCGATTTGACCAGCTGCGACAGCAGGATCTTGATATTGACTTCCTTGTCGGAGCAGTTGACGCCTGCCGAGTTGTCGATCGAATCGGTATAGCACAACCCCCCGGCCTGAGCATATTCGACGCGCCCGCGCTGGGTAATGCCGAGATTGCCGCCTTCGCCGAGCACCTTGGCGCGAATCTGCCGGCCGTTGATGCGGATAGCGTCGTTGTTCTTGTCGGACACATCCGCATCGGTCTCGGCGCTGGCCTTGAAATAGGTGCCGATGCCGCCGTTCCAGATCAGGTCGACCGGCGCCTTCAGGATATACACGATTAATTCGTTCGGCGTCAGGTGCTCCTCCTTGCAGCCCAGCAAATGCCTGATCTCCGGGGTCAGGTCGATCTGTTTGGCGCCACGTGAAAAAACGCCGCCACCCTTGCTGATCAACTTTTTGTTGTAGTCATTCCAGGTAGAGCGGCCGAGTTCGAACAGCCGCCGGCGTTCCTGTTCGCTCTTCCTGATATCCGGATTCGGGTCGATGAAGATGTGCATGTGATTGAACGCCGCCACCAGCTGGATGCACGGCGACAGCAGCATGCCGTTGCCGAACACGTCGCCCGACATGTCGCCGATGCCGACCACGCTAAACGGCTCCTTCTGGATATTGCGTCCCAGCCCGCGGAAATGGCGCTTGACCGATTCCCAGGCGCCGCGCGCGGTAATACCCATTTTCTTGTGGTCATAGCCCTGCGACCCGCCGGAGGCGAAAGCGTCGTCCAGCCAGAAGCCGCGTTTTTGCGCGATGGCGTTGGCGACGTCGGAAAATGCCGCGGTGCCCTTGTCGGCGGCCACCACCAGGTAGGGATCGTCGCCGTCATGCCGGCGGGTGTGTGCGGGAGCTTCGATGCCGTCGACGCCGCGATTGTCGGTCAACTCCAGCAGCGCCTCGATGTACATTGAATAGCAGGCCTGGACCTCCGCATAGACTTCCGTGGCCGGTATCTGCGCAATCTGCCTGGTGATGAAGCCGCCCTTGGAACCGGAAGGCACGATGACCGCGTTTTTCACCATCTGCGCCTTCATCAGGCCCAGCACCTCGGTGCGGTAATCCTCGCGCCGGTCGGACCAGCGAATCCCGCCGCGCGCGACCAGCCCGCCGCGCAGGTGAATGCCTTCGAAGCGCGCCGCGTAGACGTATATCTCGAAGCGCGGCAACGGTTTCGGCAGGCCGTCAATGCGCTGCGAATCAAGCTTGAAGCTGATGTGTCCGCTTGCGCCTCGATCCTGCTGGAAGTAATTGGTGCGTACCGTGGATTCGATCAGGTTGAGCATGTGCTTGTAGATCAGGTCGTGGTCCAGCGACAGGATATCGTGCAGGCGGCTCCGGACCCGGTCGAAGATGGCCAGGTGCGCGTCCCCGCTCGCATCGGGATCGAATTTGGCGAGAAACCCCTTCACCAGCAGCAGCGTGATCTCGGGGTAACTGTTCAGCGTCTCGATGATGTATTCGCGGCTGTGGGGGAAGCGAATCTGCTGCAGGTAAGCGGTATAGGCGCGCAGTATCTGGATATTGTCGGCCTTGATACAGGCGCTGAAGAGCAGGTGGTTGAAGGCGTCGTTCTCGCTGCGCCGTTCCCAGATACTTTCGAACAGCTCGCTGAAATAGCGCGGAATGTTTTCCGGATCCACGTCGCAAATGCTGTTGCCGTGCTCCAGCGTGAAGTGATTGATCCAGTAATTGCGGTTCCCCAGGCGAATTCGATAAGGCCGGCCGATGAGCACTTCCAGCCCCATCGATTCGATGATCGGCATCGATTGCGAGAGGGGGATCGAATCCTTCAGGCTGAACAGCTTTACCGAGTAGTTTTTCGGGTCGCGCGAAATTTTCACCAGCCTGGCCTGGACCCGGTTGCGCTGATTGATGGTCGCCAGCACCTCGAGATCGGGAATCGCATCGGCAACGGAAAAGTCGCCCTGGTAGTTCTCGGAGAAAGTGTCTTCGCTGACCTTGAGTTTGCCAAGCTCAGGTATGGCCTCCATTTGCTTGAATAGCTGCCCGTACCACTTGTTCATGTCTACCTTCCTCGATGATTATTTTTTGCTATTGAATCGCTTCAGCGAAGCACCTAGGACTCTATATTATCGACTCCTGCGCGACAACACCGAATTGATTTACTGACCTGTTGGCAGGAGAAGAAATTTTACCAGAGCAAGCGCGGCAGGCAGGTTAGCGCGAAACCCGGTGGTAGACGTCGTGACCGCAGTTTGCGCAGGGCGGTATCTGGCTGGTGGTCGACAGGCGCAGAACTTCGCCGCATTGCTGGCAGGCGAAACTGCCGGCAGTGCAGACTTCGCCGCTGCGATATTCAGCCATTTGCAGGTTGTCGTTCTCAAACGCACGGAATTCGAGCCAGGTCTTGTCCGCGGCCTTTGCGATCAGGTCGAGAAAGCGATCTTCGATCAGGTCGATGTCAAAACTGAGCCAGTCGCCAATTTCCTTGGATTGCTCATTCAGCACCTGGTTGGCCTTGTGCATATCGCGCTTCAGCGCCGCGCCCAGGCTTTCGGCCTCTTCCTGGGTCAGCGTGTAGATGTCGCGCGCCATTTGCTGGGCGTTGTGCACCATTTCGTCGATGCTTGGCGCCAGCGCTTCTTCAGCCTCGTGCATAGACTCGTTGACGCTTTCGATCATGTGTTCGAAAGCGTCTACCAGTTTTTCGCGGTCGGGGTTTTTCATGGATGCATTATTAGCGCATAATACGCGCCCGCACAAGCAAGCCTGTATTTTTGATGACACAGATCAACCGTTTGCCCGACCAGGGCATGGTCATGAAGTGGTGGTCGCGTCTCGCGCCGTTACCGGGCGGGCGCCTGCTTTTCAGTCTCGCGCTCGGCTGGCTTGCACCATATACCGGCACTCTCGGTGCGAGGATCGAAGACCTGAGGCCCGGATTCGCGCAGGTAACGTTGCGCGATCGCCGGCGGCTGCGCAATCACCTGCGCTCGCTGCACGCGATCGCCCTGATCAACCTCGGTGAACTGGCAACCGGGCTTGCCGTGCTATCGACGATTCCAGCCAACATGCGCGGCATCGTACTGAATATTCACGCCGATTACCTGAAGAAAGCGCGTGGCAAGCTAACCGCGACTGCGAGTTTTCAACTACCACCGACAGTCGGCGACGACACCGCCTGCGAAGTTGAAGCCGACCTGAAGGATCAAACCGGCGAGACCGTAACCCGGGTGCGCGCTACCTGGCTGATAGGTTACAAGTCCTGATGTCACTCGAATTACCCACAGCGGCCCAGACTTTTTGCGAACAACTGGGCATACGCTACCCGATCATCGGTGGCCCCATGTATCCCTGCAGCAACCCCGAGCTCACCGCGGCGGTGTCGGCGGCCGGCGGCATTGGTATTCTGCAACCGATTTCACTGACCTACGTTCACGGGCACGACTATCGCGAAGGCATCCGCCTGATGCGCAGGCTGACCGACAAGCCCATCGGCATGAATGCGTTGATCGAAAAATCGTCAAAGAAATACCAGCAGCGCATGTCCGAGTGGATCGACGTCGCGCTCGAAGAGGGGGTGCGGTTTTTCGTCACCTCGCTGGGTAAGCCGGACTGGGTAGCCGAACGCGTGCATGCCGTGGGCGGCCTGGTTTACCACGATGTGACCGAATTGAAGTGGGCGAAAATCGGGCTCGACAACGGCGCCGATGGTCTGATCTGCGTCAATCGGCGCGCCGGTGGTCATGCAGGGGAGAAGTCCATGCGGGAACTCTATGACGAGTTGCAGCCGCTGGGTGTGCCGCTGGTTTGCGCCGGTGGTGTCGGCTCCAGCGGTGAACTCTGGCAGGCGCTCGAACAGGGCTATGCCGCCTGCCAGCTGGGTACCCGCTTCATCGCCAGTGTCGAATGCCGCGCGAGTGCGGCTTACAAGCAGGCGATTATCGATGCCGGCGAGAATGATATTGTCCTGTCGGAGCGCATCACCGGGATCCCCGTGTCGGTCATCAAAACCGAATTCGTGCGCCGCAGCGGCACGCGCGTGGGTCGCTTTGCGCGCTGGATGTTGCGCGGCAACAGGACCAAGCACTGGATGCGCATGTTTTACGGACTGAAATCGATCTGGCAATTGAAGCGTTCGTCACTGGACGAGAGCGGCGAACAGGATTACTGGCAGGCCGGCAAGAGCGCGGGTGCGATCCACGATATCCAGAGCTGCGAGCAAATCATCCAGCAACTGATGACAGGAGATCGCTGAACCCATGCAAACAACCCTGATTTACGTTCACGACCCGATGTGCAGCTGGTGCTGGGGGTTCGAACCGGTGCGTGCGCAATTGTTCGCCGCGCTCGACGGGCGCATCCCGATTCGCCGGCTGGTCGGAGGGCTCGCCCCGGATTCCGACGCGCCGATGCCGGCGGAGATGCGCCTCGGTCTGCAACAGACCTGGCGGCATATTCAACAAGCCATACCCGGCACCGAATTCAATTTCGATTTCTGGTGCAAGTGTGCACCGCGCCGTTCGACCTACCCGGCCAATCGTGCGGTGATCGCGGCGCGCCGCCAGGGTGAGGAGTACGACCAGCCGATGACCAACCGCATTCAGCGCGCCTACTACCTCGAAGCCCGCAACCCGTCCGACAACGAAACCCTGATTGACCTCTCGGCCGACATCGGGCTGGACGCCGGGCGCTTCGCCGAGCAACTGGTCGATGCCACCACCGAGCAAATGCTGATGACGGAGATTCACAGTACGCGGGCGATGGGGATCAACAGTTTTCCGAGCCTTGCGCTCGCGCGCGACAGCGGCCTCGACCACATCGGCCTGAACTACACCGATGCGCGCGCGATGCTGGCTCAGATCGAAGCGCTGATCGAATAGGGCAGTTCGCGGTTCTGCAGGCGCACTTCAGGCTGCGCCAGGAAACGCAGCTGGTTACCCTCGGCGCGTTCGATTTGCGCGATATACAGACAGTAGCACACTCCCTCGTCGTCGAATTCGGCATCGACCACCATGCCGCTGCCGTCGACCTCGGATTTGCCC